>OHBM01000403.1_pt1 | contig 35232 bp, 30 predicted proteins | sample 1577251 | NCBI WGS metagenome assembly OHBM01 (sample SAMEA3541557, study PRJEB24748) | human gut metagenome | biome: human gut; feature: human-associated habitat; material: faeces | place: China | collected 2012 | reverse complement strand
TGTAGATTACCACCTCGTTTAGATGATATCGACGCACATCTCCTGTGACCACAACACGTACCACATACGCTTCCGGGACACATGGTTACAACGGGAAAAAGAGGCCACAAGACCATTTACATTCCAGCCGAAAGCGCTGGAAATGTTTGAAAATCAATACAAATCAGAGCTTTTAATTCGTTCGCATCCGAGAGGTCGAGGGTTCGAATCCCTTCAGGTCCACCATGAAAGCAGACTTGTTTAGGCAGGTCTGCTTTTCTTATGCCTCGATGCAGACGTTCGTTCTCTCATTTGCGCCGCCGCTGCACGCGGCCTGTAACTGCTGGAATTGCTCAAAGGAAACGTTGAACTCGACCTCCAGCGTATAGTCGCGGTAAACGCGGACGGACTTGATGAACTGCGACACGATCATTTTCTTAGCCGCGAAGTTGCAGTTGTCATAGAGGTCTGCCCATGTTTTCAGCTTGTCATATTCCTGCTGTTCTGTCGCCATGTCTGCGGTGCGGCTCTCAAGTTCCTGCCGTGCCGCTTCCGCTGTCTGTGACAGAGCTTCTACGTCGGTCTGCGCTTTGTCGATCAACTCGTTCAGCAGGTCAACATTCAAGCGGCTCTCCCCGCGAATGACCTTTATGGTTTCGTTTCGGTAATCCTCCAACTCGCGGCGTTTCTCGCTCAACTGCATTTCAGCCATATTGCACCTTGCCCGCGCCAGTTCCACGGCCTTTTCGTGCTGCTGGGCAATCACATCATCCTGTGAGGCCATCTTGATCTGCGCGAACTGATGGTGGATGATTTTCTCCACGATACCGTCCAGCTTTGTAACACCATACGGGGATATCACGAAGCTGCGCGGGGACGAGCTGCCGCCCGTGGACATTATCTGCGGCGGCAGCCCCTGTCAGGACTTGTCCGTGGCTGGAGCGAGGGCGGGACTTGCCGGTGAGCGTTCCGGTCTATTTATGGAACAAATCAGGATCATAAAGGAGATGCGAGATGCAGATGTTTTACGAGGACGAACAGGTATCCATGTTCGCCCCCGATTCATGTGCTGGGAAAATGTCCCCGGCGCATTCTCCAGTGGGCAGCAAAAGGGAGATGACTTCCGGGTCGTCCTGGAGGAAACACTCGGAATTGGTGTATCAGGAATTCATGTTCCTGAAAATCACCCTTGGGGATGGCGATATTCTGGGGCAGCCATATTGGGAGATTTTGTCTCCCTATGTTGGCGAGTCCTCGACGCTCAATACTGGGGTGTGCCCCAGAGTCGTAAGAGAATCTTCCTTGTGGCAGATCTTGGAGCCCCATCCTCAGCGCAAATACTATTTGAGCCGGAAAGCCTGCCTGGGCATTCTCCGTAGAGCGCGGAAGCGCGGGAAGGAGTTGCCTGCAACGCTGAAATTGGCGTTGGAAATGAAGAGCGGCCTGCGGATGATCGATTTGGTACCTGCACTTTTTTGAAGGGGAGCAGGCGATATGAGGTATGAATGGAGAAAAATCGTCACGCAACGGCAGTTGTGCGCTCTTTTGCTGCTGGTGGTCATGTGCAATGCTACTCTTATCGCATTTAACCCCAACGCCATTGGATTTGTAAATTGGCAATATGTGGCAGACCGTATCGTTGCAAAAAAAGCTTATAAATCCATCACCATTTCCCTACTTTACAGCTACAACGTAAATGAGGTATACTTTGATGGGATTCAGCTGTTCAAGGAGGAGTTCGGTCACAGCTACGTCTATGACAGCAGTGGCACGCAGGTGGTGGCGTACACCTACGACGCCTGGGGCAATCCGCTGACCACCACCGGCACCATGGCCGACACGCTGGGCAAGCTGAACCCCTTCCGCTACCGCGGGTATGTCTATGATACCGAGACGGGGCTGTACTACCTCGGCAGTCGGTACTATAACCCCACGTGGGGGCGTTTTGTAAATGCAGACTCGGAGAATTTAATTACAGCATCCTCTGATAGTGCAATTTGGAACAAAAACCTGTTTGCGTATTGCGATAGCAATCCGGTCGTCCGTATTGATAGCGAAGGCCACGCATGGAATATAATCATTGGCGCAGTCGTTGGCGGAATCACTAGCGGAGGAATGAGTATCCTCACTTCACTTGCTGTTGGTGAGCCGATTGATTGGGGGCTGGTAGCCATTGATGCAATTTCCGGCGCAGTTGGCGGTGCTCTTACCGCGGTTGGCGCAAAAGTGATTGCAGATGCTGTGCGTGAGGGGGCCAGCAATTACGCAATACAAAAATACGAAATTTTCACAGGCAAACGTGAAGAGTTCGATCATATCGAATGAGCCGCTTCAACTGCTCTTGGCATTGGGTATGGAAAATATGCAGAAACGGTATCTGATCCAATTGTGAAACCTCTTAAGCAAACGAAAGAAACAGCTATGAAAAAACAAGCACATACGTATCTAAGGCTATTGAGCGAAATGCCTCAAAGAACTCCTCTTCGTATTACACGAAGAGGGCTGTAAAAAACACAGCAGTCAAGAAGAAAGCTTCTGGTATTATTACTGCCGTAAAGTCGTTCTTTTCTAGCTTAGTTGGCGCATTTAAGCCGTTTTAATGGAGGCGTGGAGTTATGAAGAAACCCAAAAGAATTTATAGCTTCCTTTCGCCATTTTTGTCGTGTCGGACTGAGCGCAAATTGCAAGAGTTGGCTCTGGAAGGATTCTCACTTACCTCAATGCAAAATGACATGTTTCTTTATACTCTCTTCTTTGATGAAACGATGCCTCAAAGTTGTCGGTACTTTGTCTTTCAGATGGATGATTTAGGAAAGGCTCATGTCCAGCCTATAGATCCCCGCGAAGCCGCCCTGATTGAACTTGCACCACTTTGTGAAGAGATTTTCGAATGTAACGGGTTCGCTTTCATTGGTAAAGTGAAGCCGGACACGCCAGAAACTGTGCTACAAGCTTTGGTTGCAAAGCGCATGAAGCATACCGCCAGATACCACATGGAATGTCTTGTGGTTTGGATCATACTTCCGGTTGCTATTCAAATTGTGAATCTCTTGTCAAATACGCCGTGGCGACGGGGGAGTGTTTTGGTGGGCAGTGTCCTTATAGGAGCTATATGTCTTTACCACTTGGTAGCTGCATCAATCAGCTATTTCGAGGGCAAAAAGGCTACTCAAAAATGCCGCAAGTAACGGCAATGTTTCTTGCTACATAGGTATACGGTACGCTCTAAAAGAGGGCTGGTGCAGCGTGTCTGCACCAGCCCCTAGCCGGGCATCTATCACATCAGCTATTCCGGCGGCGAAATCGTCTACGCGGGCGAGACTACGCGGACAAGCTACTCCTACCTCGGTGACACGCTGACGCAGATCAATATTTCTGCACCCACCGGCAATTCGTCCCTGCACTTCACCTACGACGAGCTGGGGCCCATGTCCGTCACCTGCAACGGCGCGGAGTACTTCTACCTGAAGAACGCGCAGGGTGATGTGACCGGGCTGGTCAACAGCCCCATCCGCAGCGAGGAGAACGGCGAATTCTACCCCGGTCGCCCCGTCACGGAGGAGATGCGCCACGACATCCGCTGCATTTTCCGGCTTCTTATTGATGCCGGAGCCGACCGGGAGAACCGCTCCGCCTACTCCGGCAAAACCATCCGCCAGCACTACGAGGGCAGCCCCGTGTGGGAGCTGTGCGGGGATCTGTTCAGGTGATGCGGCTCAGTTCTGGAGCCGCACCTGCCATACATCGTCCAGCGGGTAGGAGATCAGCGCCGCGCCGTCCAGCTCCTCCCGGTGCATGTCCACGGCGGAGACGTGTCCGCTGTCGTAGGTGGTGTAGTAATACACGCCCGTGTCGGCGTCGCAGCAGGAGGTGTAGAGCGTCAGCTCGCAGGCGCCGTCCTCCAGCACGCAGCAGCCCCGCTGCTGCGCCGCCGCGCCCAGAATGTGGAACAGCTGGCTGGCGCTCTCGGCCACGCCGGTGCCGGACGCGCTGTTCAGCCGGGTAAAGGCGGTGCGGACGAACCGGGACTGGGACGACAGATCGCCGGGCAGCCCCATGGCACCCATGCCCCGGCTGTAGGCTCGCAGCGGCAGGGCAGGGGAGAAGCGGTTCTCCGGCGGGCGGGCAGACAGCTGGGCGTAGTTGTTCAGCTGGAACATTTGCAGGGGGAAGGGCGGCTCGTTGGTCAGCACGCCGGCGGGATCATCGTAGATGTGCAGACCGTCGGCGGTCTGCTCGATCACCACGCAGCGCTGCCGGTCGGCCAGAAGCCAGTGAAGCTTGGCCGGAGGCAGCCCCGGCAGGAAGGCGTCGTCGGTGATGCAGACGCCGTCCAGCAGGGCGCAGGCCTCGTCTACCGAGGCGCAGCTGCCCAGCAGCCACGGGATCAGCTCGAACTGCGCCACGCCGCGCCCCTCCGCCGGGCAGGGGCGGTAGACGGCGCTGGACACGAAGTTCAGCCCGGCGATGCACAGTCCCTTCTCGTTCACCGCGTCGTAGTACAGGGGATAGCCCGCCTGCACCGACGCCATGCCGATCATGGCGTAGTGCCGTGTCACCTCATTCAGATGGCGCATGGGCAGAGGGAAGCTCCGGGGCGTGACGGTGACGCGCTCGCCGAAGCCGCGCTCATAGTCGAGATTGCGCCCGAAGAAGAAATGGTCGGTCAGATAGGTGGCCGCAGTACACATGAGAAAACCTCCTGTCAGGGATTGTCGGTGGGATTGTCGGGGTATTGCCGCTTCAGAAAGGCGAGGAAGTGCCGGGCGGCGCTGTTGGCCGGGGGCGGGGTCTTGACCGCCGCGCCCAGCCGCCGGAACAGCGGCTCCGACAGCGGCAGCACCTGCACCTGCCCCTCATAGCCCGCCAGCGAGAAGGACGACAGCACGGACACGCCCAGCCCCGCAGCCACCATGGACAGTATGGCGGCATCGTCCGAGGCGGTGACCTCCAGCAGCGGCGAGTCCGGCGGCAGCAGCCGCGCTACATACTGCTCCGGGCAGAAGAGGAACGTTTCCTGCAGCAGCCGCTCCAGCGGGATGGTATCCTCCTGCCAGGGGAAGTCCGGCGGCACCACCGCCACCAGCGGCGCGTCTGTCAGCGGCGTCCAGTAGAAGCCCTTGCCGCAGGACTCCTCCACCAGCGCCAGCTGCACCCGTTCCTCCTCCAGCGCCGCAGCCAGCTCATAGCCGCCCACCAGAACGTCGATCTTGATCTCCGGGTGCAGCTTGCGGAATTTGGCCAGCAGCGCCGGAAGCCGCGCCCGGGCGATACTGGCAAAGCAGCCGATGCGCAGGACGTGGTTGTGGGATTCCCCCTGCAGCGCCGCCTCCTGCCGCAGCGCATCGCTGGCGCGGAGATAGTCCTGAATATAGGGCAGCAGGTGCTCGCCCTCCTCCGAGAGCCGGACGCCGTGGCTGCTGCGGGACAGGAGGGTGCAGCCCAGCTCGGCCTCCAGCTTGTTGACCAGATGTGTCATGGCGGACTGGGTATAGCCCAGCTGCGCCGTCGCTTTTCCGAAGCTGCCGCATTGCACCGCTGTCAGCAGTGCCCGCAGCTTTTTATCGTCCATAGTGCCTCGCTTTCTGTACAAAAACAACAAAATGTGAGCCTTATTTTCTAACTATATCACAAAGGGACTTGCCGTTCAATGGTCTCATTGTAAACTTTCCAACAAGGAATAAAGCGCGTCCGATCATATTTTGTGCGCCATCAATTAAATTCATGCCGCGTTTGATAAGTGTCATTTCCGCAATGATGAAAAAAATGATACCCTATATGCAGGAAATGCATCGCGCACGGCGCGCTGCGCGCCCCGCACAGGACGGGGCCGGAACAAGAGAGAAATGGAGAAACCATAATGAACGGACAGAAGAAAAACGCCCTCGGCGAGATCGTCGTAGTGGGCTTTGCGCTGTTTTCCATGTTTTTCGGCGCGGGAAACGTCATATTCCCGCCCTTTTTGGGCATGGAGGCCGGAAGCCGTTGGCTGGAGGGCTTTTCCGCATACTTCATCGCGGACATCGGCCTTGCCATGATGGGCATGTTTGCCCTGCTGCGCGTGGGCAGCAGCGAGCAGGTGCTGCGGCGTGCAGGCAGGATCCCCGCCGAGCTGCTCATGTGCGCCATCGTGCTGTGCATCGGCCCCATGGTGGCCATCCCCCGCACCAGCGCCAGCACCTACGAAATGGCCATCGCCCCCAACCTCAGCGGCGTGTCGCCGGTGGTGTTCTCCGTGGCATTTTTTGCGCTGATCCTTGTGCTGTGCCTGAAGGAGTCCGCCGTGGTGGACATCGTGGGCAAGGTGCTCACGCCGCTGCTGCTGGTGGGACTGTTCGCCATCATCATCAAGGGCATCGTGACCCCGCTGGGCGAGATCGCTGACCTGCCGCAGATCAGCAACGTGACCGTCACCGGCATCAAGGCGGGATACCAGACCATGGACGCGCTGGCGGCGCTGCCCTTCGGCATCATTATTTTGCAGAGCGTCACCGCCAAGGGCTATAAGCAGGGAAGGAGCCAGCTTCGCGTGGTGGGCGGCGCCGCGCTGCTGGCGGGCGTTCTGCTGCTGGCGGTGTATATGGGACTGGCCTATCTGGGCGCCACCGTGTCCACGCAGTACACCGGCTCCATTGGCCGCGCCGCGCTGATCATGGCCATTGTCGAGGCGCTGATGGGCAAGACCGGCGTGGTCATCTTCGGCGTGGTGGTAGGTCTGGCCTGCGTTACCACGGCCATCGCGCTGACCAGCTCTGCGGCGGCGTATTTCTCCGAGCTGTGCCGGGGCAAGGTGAGCTACAAGGCCTTCGTGGCGGCGATATGTGTGTTCAGCGCCGTGGTGTCCAACCTGGGACTGGATCGCATCGTGGCGGTGGCCGCACCGGTGCTGGATGTCGTATATCCCCCTGCGCTGGTGCTTATCTGCATCTCCCTTATTATGCCCAAGGTACACGATTTTGTCAGCCGCGGCGCGGTGGTCGGCGCGCTGCTGACCAGCGCTCTGTGTACGCTGCACACCTACGGCGTGTCCGTGCCGCTGGTGGAGGCGCTGCCGCTGTATGACCTGGGGCTGGGCTGGGCGCTGCCCGCCGTTGTGTTCGGACTGGCCGCGCAGCTTGTGACCATGCTCCCCAGCGTGCGCCGCAGGGAGGAGCCTGCCCGGCGCGTCGGCGAAAAGAACTGATCGCTTCTACGGGTGGGGCTGTATCTCCCATACGGCTCCACCCTTTCTCTCCTTGAAGGGGGCTTGACAGACGGCGATTCCTGCCGTAGAATACGGGCAAGCTGCTGACGTCGAAAGTGCGCTTGAGACGGAAGATGCGCCATATATTCCGCGCCCGCGAAGCGGGCGCTGTGGTCGTGTCGCGGGAGCGGCGCGGCTTTTTATTTTGGATATAAGAGGTGGTATTTGTGGAAACACGGGTGGCTCTCATGGGGATCATCGTGGAGGAGCCGGAGCGGGCGGCAGAGGTCAACGAGCTGCTGCACCGGTACAGCGAATATGTGATCGGGCGGATGGGCGTGCCCTACCGGGCGCGGGGCGTGAACATCATCTCGGTGGTGCTGGACGCACCGCAGGACGTGATCTCCGCCCTCAGCGGGAGGATGGGCCGGCTGGAGGGCGTGAGCGCCAAAACGCTGTACTCCAACGTGATCACACCGATAGAAGACAGATAGGCATGCTGCACGACAGCTTTGTATAAGAGACCGTATCACGGAAAGGAGAAAACAACATGAAAAAAATGATATCCCTGCTGCTGGCGCTGGCGCTGGCATTGACGCTGTGCGCCTGCGTAACGCCGAAAACGCCTATGCCCATTGAGGATGGCGACAAATCCGCCGCCCAGCCGGTCACTGTGCGGTTGGGCGGGCTGAAGGGCCCTACCTCCATGGGCATGGTAAAGCTGTTTGACGATGCGGACAACGGCCTGGGCCAGAACACGTATACGTACACCATCGCGGCCAGCGCCAATGAGTTGACGCCCCAGCTGGTGCAGGGCGAGCTGGATGTGCTGGCGGTGCCGGCCAACGTGGCGGCCATCCTGTACAACCAGACCGAGGGCGGCGTGGTGCTGCTGGCCGCCGGCACACTGGGTGTGCTGTATATCGTGGAAAAGGGCGGCGAGACGGTGACGGACATTGCCTCGCTGAACGGCAAGACCATCTACGCCACCGGCAAGGGCGCTACCCCGGAGTACGCGTTGACCTATCTGCTCTCGCAGCACGGGCTGACTCTGGGTGAGGACGTACAGGTGGAGTGGAAGAGCGAGCCCACGGAGATCGTGGCGCTGATGGCGGAACAGGACAACGCCGTGGCCATGCTGCCCCAGCCCTTCGTCACCGTGGCGCAGAGCCAGGTGGAGGGCCTGCGTGTGGCGCTGGATATGAGCGCCGAATGGGATGCGCTGGACAACGGCAGCCGCCTCGTTACCTCGGTGTTGGTGGCCCGTAAGGCCTTTGCTGATGAGCATCCTGCGGCACTGGCGGCCTTTTTGGAGGACTACGCCGCCAGTACGGACTACGCCAATGAGCACCCGGCCGAGGCCGCTGTGCTGGTGGAGAAATATGGCATCGTCAAGGCCGCCGTGGCAGAGAAGGCGCTGCCCCAGTGCAATCTGGTATGTATTACCGGCGTGGATATGAAGGTCGCCGTGGGCGGCTATCTGCAAACACTGTATGACCTGAAGACGGAGGCCGTGGGCGGCGCCATGCCCGGTGACGGTTTCTACTGGATGGGCGCATGAGCACACCTGCGGACAAAAAAATAAAGACCTGGCAGCGTGCCGGCGCGGTGGTGCTGGCCCTGTCGGTCTGGCAGGCAGCCTCCTGGGCCGTGGGCTCGGCACTGCTGCTGCCGGGACCAGTAACGGTGCTAGGGCGGCTTTGCGCCCTGGCGGTGACAGCGGCCTTCCGGCGGGCGGGGGCGTTCAGCTTTTGCCGTATCGCCGGCGGCTTTGCTCTGGCACTGGTGCTGGCCTTTGTGCTGGCGCTGGCGGCGGGACGCTGGCCGGTGGTGGAGGTGCTGCTGCGGCCCTATGTGCTGGCCATCAAGGCGGTGCCGGTGGCGTCGTTCATCATCCTGGCACTGATCTGGATGCGGACATCGGCGCTGCCGCTGTTCATCTCATTCCTGATGGTGTTCCCCATTCTGTACACCAATGTGCTGGCGGGCATCCGCAGCGCCGACCGGGAGCTGCTGGAGATGGCGCGGGTGTTCCGGGTGCCGTGGCTGCGGCAGGCGCGGTGCATCCTGCTGCCGGCGGCGGAGCCGTTCCTGCTGGCGGGCAGCGCCGCGGCGCTGGGCATGAGCTGGAAGGCGGGCGTGGCGGCGGAGGTCATCGGTGTGGTGGGCGGCTCCATCGGAGAAAAGCTGTATGAGGCCAAGATCTATTTGCAGACCGGCGACCTGCTGGCGTGGACGGTGGTGATCGTGGCGCTGAGCGCCCTGTTCGAGCGGGCGGTGCTGGCGCTGCTGCGGCGCGGCTGCCGCTGGGCAAAGGGGGGACGGACGTGAGAGCGGAGCATCTGTACAAGAGGTTCGGAGACAAGCCTGTGCTGGAGGATGTGAGCCTTACGGTGCCGGCGGGGGCGATGGTGTGCCTGATGGCGCCCTCCGGCTGGGGCAAAACCACGCTGCTGCGGTGTATCGCCGGGCTGGAAAAGCCGGACAGCGGCACGGTGCGGGATGTACCGGAGCGGATCGGGTATGTGTTCCAGGAGGATCGGCTGTGCGGCCACATGAGCGCCGTGGAGAACGTCCGGCTGGCGACAGGACGGCGCATGGACACGGAAATCATCCGGGTGCACCTGACGGAGCTGGGGCTGGGCGGCCAGCTGCACCAGCCGGTGGAGGAGCTGTCCGGCGGCCAGCGGCGGCGGGTGGCCATCGCCAGGGCGGTGTGCTTCGGCGGCGGGCTTCTGCTGCTGGACGAACCGTTCAAGGGGCTGGACGCGGAGACGCGGCAGCAGGCGGCGGCCTATATCCTGCGGCACCGGAATGGCGCGGCGGTGGTATGCGTCACCCACGACCGGGAGGACGCCGCCGCGCTGGGTGCGGAGATCGCGGCGCTGTAAGCGCGGACGCTGCCGGTCAAAGCGGTTGACAGGGCACGGCTCCTCCGGTACAATGGCAGCAGGCCTTGCCGCACAACGCGGCAGTACCAAATAGGCGCAGCAAGCATGCAGCAGGCCGAAGGGTCTGCTGCATTTCTCTGTGTGCGCATAGCTGTCACATTTTCCCCGCTCGTTCGTTATAGAGGCAGAAGGTGGTGAGACGCCGTGGACAAGGACATATTCGAGCAGCTGTACCGGCAGCACTATGCCGCGGCGCTGCTGTACGCGCAAGGGCTGTGCCGCAGCCGCCCGCTGGCGGAGGATATGGTGCAGGAGGCCTTCTGCCGGGCGTGGCTGGCGCTGCCGGACGGCGTTGTCAGCTTTCGCAGCTGGCTGTTCCGGGTGCTGCGGAATCTCATCATCGACCACCTGCGGCGGCAGAAGCATCTGTCCGACGAGGACGTGCCGGAGACGGCGGACGACGCCACGCCGGAGAGCGTTCTCCTGCAGCGGGAGGACGCGGCGGCGCTGTACCGCGCCATGGAGCGGCTGGGCGCAGGCGACCGGGAGGTGCTGACGCTGTACTGCTTCGCGCACCTGTCGGGAGCGGAGCTGGCGGCGGCGCTGGGCGTGACGCCCGCTGTGATACGCCAGCGGCTGCGCCGGGCACGGACGCGGCTGCGGCAGAAAATGGAGGAGGATGGCTATGAATTTTGAGACGGCCTTTGCCCACTATCAGGCACACACCGCCACCGCCGAGGAGACGGCGCTGGTGGAGCGGGAGCTGGAAAAATACCGGCTGATCGAGGACTATCTGGCGGAGCAGGAGCTGCCGGAGCTGCCGGAGGACGCGGCGGCTGCGGCCAGCGCGGAGACGAAGGCGGTGAAGCGCCGCCTGAACCGCCGCACACGGAACATCGTGCTGATATCGACGGCGGCGGTGCTGGCGGTGGTGCTGCTGCTGCAATTGGTGGTATCGCCCCTGCTGAACCGGCGGGTGTACACGGACGGCCTCGTCGATGGCAGCGGCTACCCGACGTTCGACGTGGGCATGTCGGCGCTGGCGGGGCTGTATATGCCGCTGGGCGACTACTACGGCAGCTACGCTGAGCACAGCGGCTTCATGCGCGACACCCTGCACCTGACGTTCTACGACCGCACCGGCAGCAACCGGTTTCACATCCAGACGCAGACAGGACTGTCGCTGGGGCACGTCGGACAGCTGAACAGCGGCGACCTGCACGCCATCGGGTATATGTACAGCGGCTTCTTCTACGACAACAGGAATCCGGGCAGAAACGACGTCTGGAGCGGCGACACCGGGCAGGCGGCGCTGGACGCGCTGCCGGAGTATATGCGCCTCACCTCCGCCGTGTCCTTCCACAAGGTGCTGACGGTGGATGAGCTGGCGGACATCATGGCGCGGCACCCGGACGTGGACTTCCTGTCCGCCAACGTGTGGGTGGACGGGGCGTACAACTATGACTCGCTGCACTGCTCCTTACAGCACATGATGCTCGCCTACGGCGATGATCTGGAGGAGGACTATCCGGGCATGCAGCTGCAGGAGTACAAAAACCTCACCGGTGAGGACATCACACAGCACTTCCGGGCGATGGTGCAGTATCTGGCCGACCACCCGGAGGTGGCGGAGGCCGGCCCCGACGAGCCGTACCGCTACAAGGAGATGCTGCTGAATCTGGAGGAGGACGGGCTGGACGTGCTGGGCGTGTGGGTGCAGGGCACCCCCGACCAGATCACCGCGCTGCTGGACGAGGAGCTGGTGCGCTCCGTGGGGAACTACGACGCCAGAATACAGCTGTGGACATAAGCGACAGGGGCGGACAGAATCGTCCGCCCCTGTGTTTTTTATGTGGGACATCCTATCCGCGGCGATCCGTCCCCAGCGCGGCGATGCCGCGCTGTAAGGCCCCCTCTGTGAGGGGGCTGTCGGCACAGCCGACTGGGGGAGAGAAAGTACAGATCTTTGTCTCTCCCTCCGTCAGCGCTTCGCGCTGCCACCTCCCTCTCAGAGGGAGGCAAGGGGAGACGGTTCCCCACGCCAGTGGCATCGCTCACTGGCTCGGAACGACAGCGGAGGGCGGCATTTCTTCCGCCCACTTGCCATGGGCGGAGGGTGTGGTATAATAAACAGACATACCACTCAAGGAGGGCAACGATATGATCTACCGCGATTTTCAGGGGCTGCGTCTTTCCCTGCTGGGCTTCGGCACCATGCGCCTGCCCACCACCGCCGCCGGCGATGTGGACGCGGCGGAGACGGAAGCTCTGCTGGACTACGCCATGACCCACGGCGTCAACTACTACGACACCGCCTGGCCGTATATGCAGAACCAGTCGGAGACGGTGGTGGGGCGGTGCCTGAAGAAGTACCCTCGGGAGAGCTTCTATCTGGCCACCAAGTTCCCCGGCCACATGCTCACCGGCGACCCCGACCCGGCGGGCATCTTTGAGCAGCAGCTGGAAAAGTGCCAGGTGGAGTATTTTGACTTCTATCTGCTGCACAACGTGTACGAAAACGACATGGACGTGTACACCGACCCCAAGTGGGGGATCATCGACTACTTTGTGGAGCAGAAGAGGCTGGGGCGCATCCGGCATCTGGGCTTCTCGTCCCACGCGGACATCCCCTGTCTGACGGCGTTTCTGGAGCGCTGCGGCAAGGACATGGAGTTCTGCCAATTGCAGCTGAACTATCTGGACTGGAGCCTGCAGCGGGGCAAGGAGAAGTACGACCTGCTGGCCAAGTACAACATCCCCGTGTGGGTCATGGAGCCGGTGCGGGGCGGCAAGCTGGCCACGCTGGACGCGGACAGCCAGCAGAGGCTCCGCGCCATCCGGCCGGAGGCCAGCGACGCGTCCTTTGCCCTCCGGTGGCTGGAGGGGCACGGGAACATCCGCATGATCCTGTCCGGCATGTCCACCATGGAGCAGGTGAAGGACAACATCGCCACCTTTGAAAAGGACGACCCCGTCACGCCGGAGGAGGAAGCCATCCTGCTGGCGGCGGCGGAGAAGATGAAGAACTCTGTGCCCTGCACGGCCTGCCGGTACTGCTGTGACGGCTGTCCCCAGGGGCTGGATATTCCCGACCTGCTGCACAAGTACAACCAGCTGCGCGCCGGCAGCGGCAGCACCATCAAGATGCAGCTGGACGCGGTGTCCGAGGACAAGTGGCCCCATGCCTGCCTGGGCTGCGGCGCCTGCGCCGCCGTCTGTCCGCAGAAGATCGCCATTCCCGACGAGCTGGCGGCCTTTGCCGCCCAGCTGGACAAGCTGCCCGCATGGGTGGAGGTCTGCCGCCAGCGGGCGGAGGCCGAGGCACGGGAGCGGGCCTCCCGCGGACGCTGAGAGTAATTGCACATAACAAAAACAGGGACTCACGTCCCTGTTTTTTTACAGCTTATATTTTATATTCCTCCGCAAAGGCACGGTAGCGGGCGGGGAAGTCCGGGTCGCGCTGGGGCGCGGCGTCCAGCGTGGCGTGGAGGTTCAGGTCGTGGTGCGCCGCGTCGATGACGCAGCCGGCGATGTTGGAGCAGTGGTCGGAGGTGCGCTCCAGATCCGTCAGCAGGTCGGAGAGGACGAAGCCCGCCTCGATGCTGCACTGTCCCTGCTGCATCCGCAGGATGTGGCGGGTGCGCAGCTGCTCCTTCAGGCCGTCGATGACCTCCTCCAGCGGCTCCACCTGCCGCGCCAGCGGCACGCTCTTGTCCCGGAAGGCGTCCAGCGACATGGTCAGGATATGATCCACGGCGGCGGTGAGGACGGACAGCTCGCGGCGCGCCGCCTCGCTGAAGGCAAGCTCCTTCTCCCGCAGCTCCTCCGCCGATTCCAGCACGTTCACCGCGTGGTCGGAGATGCGCTCGAAGTCGCCGATGGCCTTCAGCAGCTCGGCGGCCTCCTCGCTCTCGTCATCGCCCATCTTTCGGGCGCTGAGCTTCACCAGATAGGTGCCCAGCACGTCCTCATAGTGGTCGCAACGGCTCTCGTCCTCCCGGATGGAGGCGGCCAGCTCCGGTGTGTAGTGCTCCAGCGAGCGCAGGGCGTTTTGCAGGGCGAGGGTGGCCTGCGCCGCCATGTCGCAGGCCACGGCGCGGCAGCGCTGCAGTGCCAGTGACGGCGTGGCCAGCAGACGCTCGTCCAGCTCCACCGTCTCCTCCGCCTGCGCCTTGTCCGGCACCAGACGGACAGCCAGCTTTTCCAGCAGGCCGCCGCAGGGCAGCAGCATGGCGGTGCAGAGGATGTTGAAGGCCGAGTGCGCTATGGCGATGCCGGCCATGGTTGCCGACTCGTTCAGCAGCGCCGGGGCAAAGATGGCCTTGACGATGCAGAACACCGTCAGCAGCACCGCCACACCGATGACGTTGAACATCAGGTGCACCACGGCGGCGCGTTTGGCGTTTTTGTTGGTACCCACGCAGGAGATCAGCGCCGTGACGCAGGTGCCGATGTTCTGCCCCATGATGATGGGCACCGCCGCGGCGTAGCTGACCTGACCGGTGGAGGCCAGCGCCTGCAGAATGCCCACGGAGGCGGAGGAGGACTGGATGATCGCCGTCAGCACCGCGCCCACCAGCACGCCCAGCAGCGGGTTGGTGAAGGCCAGAAACAGCTCGGCGAAGCCCGGAACGTCCTTCAGCCCGGCCACGGCACCGCTCATGGTGTCCATGCCGAACATCAGGGTGGCGAAGCCCAGCAGGATGGCGCCGGTGTCCTTTTTGCGGCTGTCCTTGCAGAACATGTAGAAAATAATGCCGATCAGAGCCAGCACCGGCGTAAAGGAGGTGGGCTTGAGCAGCTGCACCCATGTGCTGCCGCCGTCGATGCCCGCCAGACTCAGGAGCCACGCCGTCACCGTGGTGCCCACGTTGGCGCCCATGATGACGTTGATGGCCTGCCGCAGGTTCATCAGACCGGAGTTGACGAAGCCCACCACCATAACGGTGGTGGCCGATGAGCTCTGGATGATGGCGGTGATGCCCAGACCCGTCAGGAAGCCCGCGCCCACGCTGCCGGTCATCTTATCCAGCAGCGTCCGCAGCTTGCCGCCGGCGCGGCGCTCCAGCGACTGCCCCATGAAATTCATGCCGAACAGGAACAGGCACAGTCCGCCCAGCATGGTCAACACATGAAAAATGTCCATAGTTCTCTCCTCGATTTTACATTGTTTCGACTGTACATTCTCGTCCATTTATTATGATACAGGGGCAATGTCAAATCCGCAGGAGGAGAATTGTAAAATCGGGGTAAAATAACAGGCCTCCCGTCCGATGGACGGGAGGTCTGTCTGTAGGATATTACATATTGCGCGTCAGCGCTGACCCTTGTCGTAGGGGATACCCTCGGCTTTGGGTGCGCGGGACTTCTTGGAGGTGAAGGCCAGCACCACCAGCGAGATGATGTAGGGCATCATGTTGTACACGGGGCTGGGAATGTTCAGGTTCTTCAGGAACTCGAAGCCCGCGTACACGTTGGACAGGGCGCGGAACAGGCCGAACAGCAGCGCTGCCAGCGCGATGCGCGTGGGCTTCCACTGGCCGAAGATCATGACCGCCAGAGACAGGAAGCCGAAGCCGGCCACGCCGTACTCAAACCGCCACTCGGACACGCCGGCGGTGATGAACACGATGCCGCCCAGACCGCCCAGCATGCCGGAGATCAGCACGCCCGCCCAGCGCATCTTGTACACGTTGATACCCACGGAGTCCGCCGCCTGGGGATGCTCGCCGCAGGCCATGAGGCGCAGGCCGAAGCGGGTCTTGTACAGCACCACGTAGGCCGCGATCAGCAGCAGCAGCGTCACCAGCATGAACCAGCTGAACTCAAAGGAGCCGATGTTCACCAGGAACGCCTTTTTGGCGCCGGCGTACTGGATGGTGGAGGACACGTCGTCGGGGTTGGCGGCGGTGTTGATGGCCTTGACAATGACGGTAGCACCGGCGGTGCCCAGCATGTTCAGGGCCGTGCCCACGATGGTCTGGTCCGCCTTGAAGTTGATGCAGGCCACGGCCAGCAGGCTGGAATAGATGGTGCCCAGCACGGCGGCGGCCAGCAGGACCACCACGATCATCAGGAGGGTGGAGGTGTCGGTGGGCAGGTAGCGCATGGCCAGCGCACCGCCTAGGGCGCCCATAATCATGACGCCCTCCAGACCCAGGTTGATGACGCCGGAGTGCTCCGAGAAGCAGCCGCCCAGAGCCACCAGGATCAGCACGGAAGCGAAGGTCAGCGTGTATTGCAGCAGCAGTACCATTACTGATCGCCTCCCTTCTTGTCAGCGCTGTCCGTTGGGACAGCGGCCTGCTCCGCCGCCTTGGCCTTCTGGATGGCCTTCTCCTCGCGGCGGGCGATGGCGTTGTTCATGGCGTACTTCATAAACAGCACGAAGCCGCACAGGTAGATGATGACGGCGGCGATCAGATCGGAGATCTGCGCGCAGTACATGGTCTTATCCACATATGCGCCGCCGGCGGTGATGTGCTGGATGAAGAAGGAGGCCAGAATGGTGCCGATGGGGTGCAGTCCGCCCAGAAACGCGGCGGCGATACCGCTGAAGCCCATGCCCGGCACGGAGGAGGCGGTACACTGCCACTGCTCATAGCCGGTGAGGTAGAACATGGCCGCGCCCAGCGCCGCCAGCGCGCCGGAGATCATCAGCGTCAGGATGATGTTGCGCTTCTCCGCCATGCCGCAGTACCTGGCGGCATTCTTGTTGCTGCCGGTGGCCCGCAGCTCGTAGCCGAAGCGGGTCTTTTCCAGCACCACCCACACCAGAATAGCGATGATCACGGAGAGGGGGATGGCGATGCCCACATACTTGTTGTCGTTGAACAGAGCGCCCAGACCAAGGGAGGGCAGCAGCGCGCTGGGGTTGGTATCCGCCAGCACCACGGTGTAGGGGCTGGCCACCTCCTTGACGTTGGTCAGGAGCATGTTGGTGAGGTAGAGGACGATCCAGTTCAGCATGATGCCGGAGATGACCTCGTTGACGTTGCAGTAGGACTTCAGCAGGCCGGAGACGGCGCCCAGCAGCGCGCCGCCCGCCATGGCCAGCAGCACGCAGGGAAGCCAGCTCCATCCCCACGCCAGCGCGGCGTAGAGGCTCAGTGCCACGCCGGCGCAGTACTGTCCGGCGGCGCCGATGTTGAAAAGGCCCACCTTATAGGCGAACAGAATGGCCAGGGCGCACATCAGCAGCGGCGCGGTCTTGACCAGCGTGTTGCCCAGATATTTCATCTGGGTATCGGGGCGGCTGTACGTCAGGAAGTTCTTTATGACGGTGGCGATGGCCTCGCCGGCACCGGCGGGGTTGATGAACAGCAGCACGATGTAGCCGATGAGCATGCCCAGCACCACGCACAGCAGGCTGGCCAGCAGGGACTGGATACCATTATTTTTCAGAAGGTTCTTTTTCATGCCGTCACCTCGTCTCTCTTGACGCCGGCCATGTACAGACCCAGCTCCTCCTGCGTGGTCTTTTTGGGGTCCAGCTCGCCCACGATCTCACCCTCGTACATGACCAGGATGCGGTCGGGAACATCCATGACCTCGTCCAGCTCCAGCGATACCAGCAGGACGGCCTTGCCCTTGTCGCGTTCGGCCACCAGCTGGCTGTGGATATACTCGATGGCGCCCACGTCCAGTCCGCGGGTGGGCTGGACCGCCACCAGCAGCTCGGGGTCCTTGTCGATCTCGCGGGCCACGATGGCCTTCTGCTGGTTGCCGCCGGACATGCTGCGGGCCACGGTGACGGGACCCTGTCCGCTGCGGACATCGTACTGGTCGATGAGCCGCTGGGCGTACTTGCGGATGTTGTCGCGGCGGAGGAAGCCGGCCTTGTCGGTGAACTCCGGCTCGAAGTAGCGCTGGAGCACCAGATTGTCCTCCAGCGTGTAGTCCAGCACCAGACCGTGCTTATGACGGTCCTCGGGGATGTGGGACATGCCCAGCAGGCTGCGCTTGCGGATGGAGGCGTGGGTGATGTCGTGGCCGCAGAGACTGATCTTGCCGGAGGTCAGGGGCTCCAGACCCGTCAGGCCGTAGACGAACTCCGTCTGGCCGTTGCCGTCGATGCCGGCGAGACAGACGATCTCGCCGCGGCGGACCTGGAGGCTCACGTCCTTGACGGCGTTGTTCTTATGCATCTTACTGGCCACGGTCATGTGCTCCACATCCAGCACCACGTCGCCGGGGGCGGCTGCCTTTTTCTCCACGTGGAAGTTGACGTTCCGGCCCACCATCATGGCGGAAAGCTGCTCCATGGTGGTGTCCTTCGTCTCCACGGTGCCCACGTACTTGCCCTTGCGGAGCACGGTGCAGCGGTCCGCAACGGCCATGATCTCGTTGAGCTTGTGGGAGATGAACAGGATGGACTTGCCCTCCGCTGCCAGGCTGCGCATGATCTCCATGAGCTCATCGATCTCCTGGGGCGTCAGCACCGCCGTGGGCTCGTCGAAAATAAGTATCTCGTTCTCGCGATACAGCATTTTCAGGATCTCCGTGCGCTGCTGCATGCCCACGGTGATGTCTTCGATCAGCGCGTCGGGGTCTACCTTCAGGCCGTACTTCTCGCTGAGGGCCAGTACGCGCTCCCGGGCCTCCTTCTTCTGGAGAAAGCCGTGCTTCGTGGGCTCCACGCCCATGATGATGTTGTCCAGCACGGAGAAGCACTCCACCAGTTTGAAGTGCTGGTGGACCATGCCGATACCCAGCGCGTTGGCATCGTTGGGGTCCTTGATGCTGACCTCCACGCCGTCCTTCTTGATGGTGCCCTCCTCCGCCTGGTACAGGCCGAACAGGACGCTCATCAGCGTGGACTTTCCGGCGCCGTTCTCGCCCAGTAAGGCGTGGATCTCGCCCTTTTTCACCTGTAAGGTGATGTCGTCATTGGCGATGATCCCGGGAAACCGTTTGGTGATATGGAGCATTTCGATGGCATACGGTGTATCCAAGCTTTCGCCCTCCTTCCGTTTTATGGCCCGCCGCTTTTCGCTGTCTGCGGGGACGGAAACCATGATAATAGGTTTAGTATACTATACTTCTGCTCATAAAGCAAAGTTTTTTCATAGGTCAGGCATTACCGGTAACGACATTTTCCGGCAGGTGCGCAAAAAAACAGAGGCCGCCGAGGCAGCCTCTGTTTTTTATCGGTAAGTACGGACTTACTTGATGTTGCCCTGATCGTCCACGGTGATGACGGTGGCAAAGTCCTTGGCGGCCTTGGTGATGTCGTTGCTGACGGTCAGAGTGCCGTCGAACATGGCCTTCACCAGAGCCTTGTAGTCATCCTGAGTGAACTTGCCGTCCGCCCACTGGGTGGACTCCATGGGGATCTGGACATAGTTGGCAGCAGGATCATCCGCGGACACCAGGCCCAGCGTGTCGATCTTGCCGGAGTACTTCTCCCAGTTGCCGTTGACGATGACATCGGTCAGAGTGTCAAAGGTGGCGGGATACAGACCCTTCATGGCGGAGGTAACGGTCAGAGCCTTGTAGCCCTCGACGGTGGCGGCATCAGCGCCCTCGCCGGCGGCGTAGTTGGCGATGACGGCAGCCTGGTCAACGTCAACACCGATGACCTTGGCGCCCTCGACCTTCTTGGCGGCGTCAACAGCGGAGGTGTAGATACCGCCGCCGCAGGCGAACACGATCTCGGTGCCGCCGGCGTACCAGGTATCCATAGCGGCAGTGATGTCGGCATCACCGAAGAACTGGTTGCCGTAAGCATAGTTGACCTTGACATCGGTCAGCTTCAGCTCGGCGGCAGCGGCGTCAACGCCCTGCACAAAGCCGTAGCCATAGCGCTGGACAGCGGGGACAGCCATGCCGCCCAGGAAGCCCAGGTTCTTGTAGCCCAGCTTCACAGCAGCGTAGCCGGCCATGTAGCCGCACAGCTCTTCCTGATACACAGCGCAGTACAGGTTGGCGGGAACCTCAAAGCCCTCGCCCAGGTCACCGGCGGACACGTCCAGCGCGATGAACTTGACATCGGAGAACTTGGGGGCGGTCTCCGCGATGGCGGCGCCGAAGGCGTAGCCGGGCATCACGATGACGTTGTAGCCCTGATCGACAGCACTCTCGATCATGGCCACACGGTCGGCGGTGTTATCGCCGGCGGGCTTGAAGTACTGGAAGTCCACACCGTTGGCCTCCGCGAAAGCCTTGCAGGCCTCGTAGGTGGTCTGGTTGAAGGACTGGTCGGTGATATCGCCGTAGTCGGTGATCATGGCGACCTTGTACGCGACATCGGTAACATCGGTATCTTTGTCAGTGTCGTAGGTTCCATTGGAATCCTGGTTCTTCTGGCCGCAGGCTACCAGAGACAGTGCCATGACCAGAGCCAGCATCAGCGCAAGAAACTTCTTCATCATTCTGAATCTACCTTCCTAAAATTTTTATTTTCACGCCAGAGGCGGGAAAACCGTTCTGCTCCCGCAGGGGGACAGGCCCCTCTGTGGGCAGTGTGCATTATAGCAGATTCATTTGCTTTTGGCAAGCAAATTCCGCGTTTTGTAAAGACAATGTAAACAAATTTTGCAAATTATTTACATTCTGTTTTTGTCATATACACAAATGCGCTTATTTGGCGGCCATTTTCACCGCGATCTCCAGGCCGATCTTCATCATGTTGGTGAAGGTAGTCTGGCGGTCGTCGGCGGACAATTCCTCACCGGTGATGAGGTTATCGGAGATGGAGCAGATGGCCAGCGCACGCTTGCCGGTGTAGGCGGCGGTGCAGTACAGACCGGCGGCCTCCATCTCCACGGCCATGACGCCCATCTTGGCGTAGCGCATATTGCGCCCGGCGGCATCGTAGAACGTGTCGGAGGAGTAGAGGTTGCCCACGGGCATCTTCACGCCCAGCTCCCCGGCGCTCTCCACGGCGGCCATCAGCAGGTCGAAGTCGCAGATGGGGGCGTAAGCGCCGCCCAGCTCGTACTGGTCGGCAAAGCTGGAATTGGTGCAGGCGCCCTGACCGGCCACCACGCTGCCCAGCTCCAGATCGGCACGCATGGCGCCGGCGGAGCCGACGCGGATGATGTTCTCCACGTCGTACTGGGTATACAGCTCGTAGGAGTAGATACCGATGGAGGGGATTCCCATGCCGCTGGCCATAACGGAGACGGGAACGCCCTTATAGGTACCGGTGTAGCCCTGCACGCCGCGGACATTGTTCACCAGCTTCGGCTCGGTCAGGAACGTCTCCGCGATGAACTTGGCGCGCAGGGGGTCGCCGGGCATGAGAACGGTCTTGGCGAAATCGCCCTTAGCGGCGTTGTTGTGGGGAGTAGGCATATCAATTTCCTCCTTCTTATATCACTGTTCCATGGCCTTGACGGCCTTGACGATGCGGCTGGTGCCCAGACGATCCGCGCCCAGCGCGATGAAATCTCTGGCGTCGTTGAGGTCGGCGATGCCGCCGGCGGCCTTGATCTTCACATGGGGCGCCACGTGGGCCTTGAACAGGGCCACATCCTCGCGGGTGGCTCCGCCGCCGCCGAAGCCGGTGGAGGTCTTGATATAGTCCGCGCCGGACTCGGACACCACGCGGCACATCTCGATCTTCTCGGCGTCGGTGAGCTTGCAGGTCTCGATGATGACCTTCAGCAGCTTGCCGCCGCAATGCTCCTTGACGGCCTTGATCTCCTCCAGCACCCGGTCGTACAGGCCGTCCTTGACCCAGCCCATGTTGATGACCATGTCGATCTCGGACGCACCGTTCTTCACGGCGTCGGCGGCCTCAAAGCACTTGGCGGCGGTGGTATCGTAGCCGTTGGGGAAGCCGATGACGGTGCAGACGGCGATCTTGCCGGACACATACTCCGCCGCCTGCTTCACGTAGCTGGCGGGGATGCAGACGCTGGCGCAGCCGTACTTCACGCCGTCGTCGCAGATGGCCCGGATCTCTTCCCAAGTGGCGGTCTGACTCAGCAGCGTGTGATCCACACGGCTCAGGATGTTTTTCAGTTCTTCGTTCATAAAAAGCTCCTTTTCGGAAATTTTTTGCTCATATAGGGGTATTGTAACACAGTGGCACGGAAAACACAACTCCCCGCCGGGGCGGGGAGTTGCAGGGAAGTCAGCGGGCGTTGTAGGCGGCGATGCCCCTGGCCAGCAGGTCCATGGCACGCTCCAGATCCGCCTGCTTCAGCACGTAGGCGATGCGGATCTCGTTCCTGCCCTTGCCGGGGGTGGCGTAGAAGGGCTCGCCGGGGGCGAACATCACGGTATCGCCGTTGTCGTCGAACTCCTCCAGCAGCCACTTCTGAAAGGCGTCGGCATCGTCCACGGGCAGGGCAGCCATGACGTAGAAGGCGCCGCGGGGGCACTCGCACACCACGCCGGGGATCTCGTGGAGCTTGGACACCACCGTGTCGCGGCGGCGCTTATACTCCTCGCGGACGGCGGCGAAGTAGTCGGGACCCACCGTATACAGCGCGGCGGCGGCCACCTGATCCAGCGTGGGCACGGACAGACGGCACTGGGCGTACTTCATGGCCTGCGCCATCAGCTCCTTATTGCGGGAGATCATGCAGCCGATGCGGGCGCCGCAGGCGGAGAAGCGCTTGGAGACAGTGTCGATGACGATGACGTTCTCGGCAGCGTCGTCGAACTGGCCCATGGACTGCAGGGGCTCGCCGGCGTAGACGAATTCGCGGTAGGCCTCGTCGCCGATGATGAACAGGTCGTGCTCCTTGGCGATGTCCACCATCATGCGCATCTCCTCCGGCGTCAGCACGGCGCCGGTGGGGTTGCCGGGGTTGGTGACCATGATGGCGCGGGTGTGCTCGTTGATCTCCGCCTCCACCTTGGCGCGGTCGGCGTAGTGGTAGCCGTCATGGGGAGAGGTGGGGATGGGGTGGATGCTTGCGCCGCAGGTGTAGGCCATGGTGTTGTAGTTGGGATAGAACGGCTCGGGGATCAGGATCTCGTCGCCGTCGTCCAGGATGCAGTTCATGGCGATCTGCAGGGCCTCGCTGCCGCCGTTGGTGATAAGGATGTCACCGGTCTCGAAGTGCATGCCCAGATCGTCGTAATACTTCCGGATGGCGGCGATCAGCTCGGGGATGCCGGGGGACGGCGCGTAAGCCAGCACCGGCAGGTCGAAATGCCGCACGGCCTCGAAATATGCTTTGGGCGTCTCGATGTCGGGCTGGCCGATATTCAGGTGATAGATCTTCTTGCCCCTGGCCTCTGCCGCCACCGCGTAGGGGTGGAACTTACGCATGGGGGACAGGCCGCACTTCAGAGCTTTGCTGGAAAACTTCATGCTCGTTGCCTCCTTAATAAACTGAAATCGCATCCGCTTTGACCATCGTAACGCTTTTACCGCAGGAAAGCAAGGGGTGAAATGTTGAATAGCCTTGAATAAAGAAGAAAGAAAGCGGCCTGCGGCCGCTTTCTTCGCATTCAAGTCAGTTCATCTGCCGCCGGCGGGACAGATTCACCGTGCCGTCCGTCATGGAGTTCAGGGAGTCCAGGCTCTTGCCGGTACCCTCCGCCACGCAGGAAATGGCATCCTCCGCCACCACAGTGTGAATGCCGGTGCGCGCCTCGATCAGGCGGTCAAAGCCGTCCACCAGGCTGCCGCCGCCGGTCATGACGATGCCGTTGTTGGAGATGTCCGCCACCAGCTCCGGCGGGGTGCGCTCCAGTACGCCGTGGACGGCCTCCAGAATGCGCTCCACCGGCTCCTCAAACGCCTCCAGCATCTCGGTGGAGGTGACGGTGATGACCTTGGGCAGGCCCGTCATCAGGCAGCGGCCCTTGATCTCGATGGACGTCTCCTGCTCCTTGGGGAACACGCAGCCGATCTCCATCTTCATCAGCTCGGCGGTGCGCTCGCCCACCAGCACGTTGTGCTTGCGGCGCATATACTTGACGATAGCCTCGTTGAACTGGTCGCCGGCCACCTTGATGGAGGCGCTCTCCACCACGCCGCTCAGGGAGATCACGGCGATGTCGCTGGTACCGCCGCCGATGTCCACCACCATGTGGCCGTCGGGCTTGGAGATGTCGATGCCCGCGCCGATGGCAGCGGCCACCGGCTCCTCGATGAGATACACCCGGCGGGCGCCTGCCTGAATACCGGCGTCCACCACGGCGCGCTCCTCCACCTCGGTGATGCCGGAGGGCACGCAGATGATGACACGGGGCTTGAACAGCTGGAAGCCGCCCACCACCTTGTGCAGGAACTCGCGGAGCATGCGCTCGGTCATGTCGTAGTCGGAGATGACGCCCTCGCGCAGCGGGCGGATGGCCACGATGTTGCCGGGGGTACGACCCAGCATGGCCTGCGCCTCGGCGCCCACCTTGAGAAGCTTGCCTGTATTTTTGTCGATAGCCACCACAGATGGCTCGTTGAGCACAACGCCCTTCCCCTTCACATACACCAGTACGGAGGCGGTGCCCAGATCAATACCGATATCCTTTGCAATAGAACACATAATGCTGCACCTCTGCTTTATCTTTTGTTTCGGGCGCGGTGCGCCCGCTGTCGTCCAGCTTCCATTATACCGGCACATACCGCGTTTTGCAACAGCGGAAATGAAATTCGCGCCATTTTCTGTATTCTGCACGGCTGCGCCGCGCTTCATACCTCACTTGTCCCGCACCATGGCCAGCGTCAGGCACACCACGTCCGCTGCGCCCGCTTCCCGCAGTATCCGGACGCACTCGCTGAGGGTGGCGCCGGTGGTGAGGATATCGTCGATCAGCAAAAATCGCTTGCCCCGGATGGCCGCAGGCTCCACCGCTTCGTACACGTTCAGCACATTGGCGCGGCGCGCCGCCGGATCGTCAAGGCCGGACTGGGGCGGATTGTCAGTGATCTTGCGCAGTGTCTCCTGCGGCTCCACGTGCCAGTCCACGCACAGGCTGGCGCACAGCATCCGCGCCTGATCGAAGCCCCGCTTCTTCAGGCGCTTTTTGCTCACCGGCACCCATGTGACGGCGTCGAACCGATCCGAGTACACCTCCGCTGCCTTCTCCGCCATCAGGGAGCCGAAACAGTTGAGGTTCTCCACCCGGTTCTTGAACTTGAAGTCCAATATGGCCTTACGCACGTTGTCCTCGTAGTACAGCGGCGCGGCGCACTCGCCGAAGCTGCCGGTGCGCAGCTTATCGCACCGGGGCAGCTCCGTTTTGCATCTGCTGCACAGCAGCTCCCTGCCGGTCATCCGACCGCAGAAGGGGCACTTGCGGGGAAAGAAGAAATCCAGCAGCCCCTTCTGTGCCCTGTCCAGAGAATCGTTGATGGTCATGTCAGTCCCTCCTTCAGTCGGCGGCGCAGGCCGCTGTAGCGGCGCTGCTGCCTGTCGTTGGCGGCCATCTCCCCCGGCACCGTGTCGTCGCCCACCAGGATCAGCAGCCTGCGGGCACGGGTGATGGCCGTGTACAGCACGCCCCGCACCATCAGCGTAGGTGCGGCGGGCGCGGCCGTCAGGATCACCGCCGGATACTCGCTGCCCTGTGATTTATGTACCGTGATGGCGTAGGCCATGTCCAGCTGTGCCAGCATATCGGCGGTGTAGGTGGCGGTGCGGTCGTCAAAGCGGATGACGATCAGCTCCCCGGAGGGGTCGATGTCCTGTATCACGCCCACGTCACCGTTGAAAATGCCGCTGCCGGCGGTGCCGTCGTCCTTCTCCCAGATCACGTCGTAGTTGTTGCGGGTCTGCATGACCCGGTCGCCCATCCGGAACGTTACATCTCCCCACTGCTTCTGCCGCCTTCCGGCAGCCGGCGGATTCAGCGCCGCCTGCAAAGCCCGGTTCAGCGCCGCGGTGCCGCAGGCGCCCTTCCGGGTGGGCGAGAGCACCTGTATCTGCTCGGTGGGGATGCCCATGTTCCTGGGCAGGCGCTCCCGGCACAGCTCCACCACCGTCTGCACCAGCCTGTCCGGTGAGCGGCGGCACAGGAAGAAGAAGTCCCCCTGCCCGTTGTCCAGACGGGGCGGCTCCCCCTGATTGACGGCGTGGGCGTTGCGGATGATGGCGGACTGCTCCGCCTGGCGGAACACCTGCGTCAGCGATACCGCCGGGATCACGCCGCTGCGCAGCATATCGCCCAGCACGTTGCCCGGCCCCACCGACGGCAGCTGATCCGGGTCGCCCACCAGCACCAACCGGCAGCCCGGCCGCAGCGCCTCCAGCAGGGAGCGCATCAGCTCGATGTCCACCATGCTCACCTCGTCCACGATGACGGCGTGCGCCTCCAGCGGGTCGTTGGCATTTTTGCGGAACACGGTCTGTCCGGTCATCTCGTTGTAGCTCATGCCCAGCGCCCGGTGGATGGTCTGGGCATCCGCGCCCGTCACCTCGCCCAGACGCTTGGCCGCCCGTCCGGTGGGCGCCAGCAGCGCCACGTCCAGCCCCATCCGCTCATACAGCGCCACAATGCCCCGCAGGGAGGTGGTCTTGCCGGTGCCGGGGCCGCCGGTCAGCAGCAGGATGCCGCCCTGCGCCGCCAGCAGCACCGCCTGCCGCTGCATGGGCGCGTAGGACACACCCTGCTCCCGCTCGATGGCGTCGATGGTCTTTTCCGCCCGGGGCAGCGTCTCCACCGGGGTGGTGACCAGCGACAAAAGCCGCTGCGCCACGAATGTCTCCGCCTGATAGAGCCGGGGCAGATAACAGCCCCGCACCCCGGCGATATCCTGCTGGACGACGGCAAAGCCCTCGATGAGCTTGTCCAGCATCACCTCCAGCTGCTCCGGCTCCACGCCGATGAGCTGAGAGGTGGCCGCCAGCAGCTTGTTCCGGGGCAGGAACACATGGCCGTTGCCGGCGTTGTGCTCCAGCTCGTAGGTCAGCGCCGCCCGCAGGCGGCAGGGGTCGTCCCCTCCGAAGCCCATGCTGATGGCGATGCCGTCTGTCACGGCGAATTTCACGCCGTACTGGGCGCGGCTTAGGATATAGGGGTCGTCCCGCAGGCACTGCATGGCCGCGTCGCCATAGGTGCGCTGCAGGGGCATGGCCAGATACACCGGCAGGTCGTACCGCGCCAGGAACTCCATGATCTGCCGCAGACCCGTCAGCGCCCGGAACGCCTCGGACAGCTCCTGCGCCCTTTTCGCCGTGATGCCCTTGATGCACTTCAACCTCTCCGGCTCCTGCCGCAGCACATCCAGCGTGTCGTCGCCGAAGCGCTCCACCAGCCGCTGCGCCGTGGCGGGGCCGATGCCCTTGATGATGCCGGAGGACAGGTAGGCCACCATGTCCTCCTGACTGCGGGGCAGGCGGCGCTCCACGCTCTCGGCGGTAAGCTGGGCACCGTGTACCGGGTGCATCGTCCACACGCCGGTGACGGTCATACCCTCGCCGGCGGCGGCGCAGGGGATGCACCCCACCACCGTGATGGGCTCCTCCTCGCCCTCCACCGCCAGCAGCAGCACCGTATAGCCGTTTTCCTCGTTGTGGAAGATCACCGCATCCACGGTGCCCTCCACCGTTACACGCTCGCCCACAGACTCACCTCCCCGGTCATTTTTCCGTATACAGCGACGCCAGCTCCTCCGGCGTCACCATCTTCACATTGTCGCCCGCCAGCAGGGATACCGCCCGGCGTCCCGCCTCGTCAAGGCCGCAGTCCACCAGCAGCACCGGCAGCCGCCGGTTCTGCGCCAGGATCCGCAGCGCCGCGTCCAGTCCGGCGGCATCGCCGGACACTCTCATCACATAGACCGCGTCCACCGGGCTTTCCCGGTACAGCAGCACCGATGCCGCCAGCCACAGAAGCGCCGTTACGCCTATGGCCGCCAGCGCCGCCACCACGCCGTCCTGCATCAGCTCCATGACACCGCCTCCCCCCTGCTCCATTGTATGAAGCGGGGCGCGGCGGGTTACTTCAGGTATTTTTTCAGGTACTGTCCCGTGTAGGACGCGTCGCAGGCGGCGATCTCCTCCGGTGTGCCGCAGGCCACCACCGTTCCGCCGCCGATACCGCCCTCCGGCCCCAGGTCGATGATATAGTCGGCGCACTTGATCACGTCCAGATTGTGCTCGATGACCAGCACCGTGTTGCCGCCGTCGGTGAGACGCTGCAAAACCTCCAGCAGCTTGCGCACGTCGTCGGCGTGGAGTCCGGTGGTGGGCTCGTCCAGAATATATACCGTGCGGCCGGTGGCGCGGCGGCTCAGCTCTGTTGCCAGCTTCACCCGCTGGGCCTCGCCGCCGGACAGGGTGGTGCTGGGCTGCCCCAGCTTCACATAGCCCAGCCCCACGTCCCGCAGGGTGGTCAGCTTGTCGCAGATGTTGGGCACGGCGGAGAAGAACTCCAGCGCCTCGTCCACGGTCATGTCCAGCACGTCGGCGATGTTCTTGCCCTTGTAGCGCACCTCCAGCGTCTCGCGGTTATAGCGCTTGCCGCGGCACACCTCACAGGGAACGTATACATCCGCCAGAAAGTGCATCTCGATCTTCAGCATACCGTCGCCGCCGCAGGCCTCGCACCGTCCGCCCTTGGTGTTGAAGGAAAACCGCCCGGCGTTGTAGCCCCGCGCCTTGGCGTCCGGTGTGGAGGCGAACAGGTCGCGGATCAGGTTGAACAGGTTCGTATAGGTGGCCGGGTTAGAGCGGGGCGTCCGCCCGATGGGGCTCTGGTCGATGGCGATGACCTTGTCCAGCTGCTCCATGCCCTCGATGGCGTCGTGCTTGCCGGGACGCACCTTCATGCGGTTCAGCGCCGCGCCCAGCGACTTGTACAGCACCTCGTTCACCAGCGAGGACTTGCCGCTGCCGCTGACGCCGGTGACGCAGGTAAACGTCCCCAGCGGGATGGACACGTCGATGTTCTTCAGATTGTTCTCCCGCGCGCCCCGCACCGTCAGCCACTTGCCGTTTCCCCGGCGGCGCTGTGCCGGCAGGGGGATGGTGCGCTTGCCGCTGAGGTACTGCCCCGTCAGGCTGTCGGGGTTGGCCATGACCTCCTCCGGCGTGCCGCAGGCCACCACCTGGCCGCCCAGCGCGCCCGCGCCGGGGCCGATGTCGATGAGATAGTCCGCCGCGCGCATGGTGTCCTCGTCGTGCTCCACCACGATCAGGGTGTTGCCCAGATCCCGGAGCCTTTGCAGCGTGGCCAGCAGCTTATCGTTGTCCCGCTGGTGCAGGCCGATGGACGGCTCGTCCAGAATATACAGCACCCCCATGAGGCTGCTGCCGATCTGGGTGGCCAGCCGGATACGCTGGCTCTCGCCGCCGGACAGGGTGCCCGACGCACGGGACAGGGTCAGGTAGCTCAGTCCCACGGACTGCAAAAAGCCCAGACGGGCGTGGATCTCCTTCAGGATCTGTGCGGCGATGATCTGCTGGTTGCCGGTGAGGTTCAGGCCGTCAAAGAAGGCCAGCGCCTCGTCCACCGGCAGGGTGGTGGCATCGTAGATGGACTTGCCGCCCACCGTCACCGCCAGTGCCTCCGGCCGCAGCCGCCGTCCCCGGCAGGTCGGGCAGGGGCAGGGCGTCATCAGCCCCTCGATCTCCTTCTTGCTGGCGTCGGACTGCGTCTCCTGATAGCGGCGTTCCAGATTGTGGCATATCCCCTCGAAAGCCTGATACAGCACGCCCTTGCCCCGTGGCTGGTCGTAGTGCAGCTCCAGCTTTTCGCCGCCGGTGCCGTAGAGGATGACGTTCTTCACCTCGTCGCTCAGCGTCCCGTAGGGCTGGGTCAGGGAGAAGCGGTACTTCTTGCTGAGGGCTTCGAAGTACATGCGGCTGATGCCGTCGGAGCGGATGGACGCCCAGCCGGTGGCGGTAATGGCGCCGTCCAGAATGGACTTGGACTCGTCCGGCACGATCAGCGCCGGGTCAGCCTTCAGCTGCACGCCCAGACCGGTACAGGTGGGGCAGGCGCCGAAGGGGCTGTTGAAGGAGAACAGGCGGGGCGTCAGCTCCTCGATGGAGATGCCGCAGTCCTCGCAGGCGTAGTTCTGGGAGAAGGTGATGTCCTGCTCCTCCCGCAGCAGGTTCACGGTCACAAGGCCGCCGGCCAGATTGGACGCCGTTTCCACCGAGTCCGTCAACCGGCCGGTGATGTCCGGGCGCACGATCAAGCGATCCACCACGATGTCGATGTGGTGCTTGAGGTTCTTTTCCAGTGAGATGTCCTCGGACAGCTCGTACAGGTTTCCGTCTACGCGGGCGCGGACAAAGCCGCTGCGCCGCGCATCCTCCAGCACCTTGGCGTGCTCGCCCTTGCGCCCCCGCACCACCGGCGCCATGATCTGGATGCGGGTGCCCTCCGGCAGCGCCATGATCTGGTCGATGATCTGATCCACCGTCTGGCGGCGGATCTCCCGGCCGCATTTGGGGCAGTGGGGCACGCCCACCCGCGCCCACAGCAGGCGCAGGTAATCATAGATCTCCGTCACCGTGCCCACGGTGGATCGGGGGTTCTTGCTGGTGGTCTTCTGGTCGATGGAGATGGCCGGGGACAGTCCCTCGATATAGTCCACGTCCGGCTTGTCCATCTGCCCTAAAAACATACGGGCGTAGGAGCTGAGGCTCTCCACATACCGCCGCTGCCCCTCGGCATAGATGGTGTCGAAGGCCAAAGAGCTTTTGCCGCTGCCGGAAAGCCCCGTCAGCACCACCAGCTTGTCCCGGGGGATGGCAACGTCGATGTTCTTCAGGTTGTTCTCCCGTGCGCCCTTGATGAAAATTTCAGTCTGCATGGTATGCCTCATTTCTGCAACATATTATTGCAGATAAGTGTAATGAAAACAATTTTTAATGTCAATAGTCAACGGAATGCGGATTCCCACGCCGGTGTGCGCACCGGCTCGGAATGACAGGGGCGGATCACACGATCACATCCGCGGTCTTTGCCCGCAGGAGGGCGATAAGTGCGTTGGGGTCGCATTCCACCTGATGGCCGATCTTTCCGGCGGAGACGCACACCGTGCCGTACAGCACCGCCGTCTCGTGGAACACCGTGGGGAACTGCTTCTTCATGCCCACCGGGGAGCAGCCGCCGTGGACGTAGCCCGTCAGGGGCAGCAGTTCCTTCTGGGGCAGCATGGCGACGGACTTCTCCCCAACGGCCTTGGCCGCCTTTTTCAGGTCGAGGTTCTCCGCCACGGGGATGTCGAACACATAGTATGCCCCGGACGCGCCCTTTGTCACCAGCGTTTTGAACACCTGCTCCGGCGGCTGCCCCAGCGTCTGCGCCACGGACACGCCGTCGATGGGGCCCTCCGGGTCGTAGCTGTGGGCGGTGTAGGGTATCTTCTTCTGCTCCAGCGTCCTCATGACGTTGGTCTTTTCCTCTTTGCTCTTTGCCATGGTATCACTCCTTTACGGCGGTCTTGCCGCCCTCCCGCGCCAACAGAATGACGCAGCCGAACACACAGGCCACGCCCAGCACCGTCCACACGGTCAGCGCTTCCTTGAATACGAACACGCCCACCAGCGTCTCCACCACCGGCTCGATGTTGGTGATGATGGACGCCCGGCCGCTCTCCACGCCCTCCAGACCCTTCGTGTAGAAGATATAGGGCAGCACCGTGGCCACGATCACCACACCGCACGTGCCCACGATGCCCTGCGTGCCGGAAAAGGCCAGCGGCAGCGTCTTGAAGTCTGCGAAAAAGACCGAGCCCAGCCCCGCCACCAGAAATGTCCAGTAGATCATGGTGTAGCTCTCGTACCGCGCCAGCCCGTAGTGGGCGAACACGGTGTAGCTGGCGTAGCACAGTCCGGACAGCACGCCCAGACCGATGCCCGTCCACGAGGCCGTCATATCGCCGCCCAGCACGCCGCTGACCATGACACAGCCCAGCAGCGACACCGCCAGTGCGATGACCTTGCGCTTTGTCAGCGGCGTTTTCCACAGCACGGCGCTAAATATGACCACAAAGGACGGCGCCAGATACAGCAGCACCGCCGCCACCGACAGGGAGCACATGGTCTGGCATTTGAAATACACTATGCTCAGCAGCAGAATACTGATCAGGCCGGAGCCAAGAAAGATGGGCAAGTGCTTCCACTTGATGCGGAATACCTGCCGGTGGAACAGGCCGAACACCACCGTCAGCACCAGCAGCGTACCGAAGTTCCGGATAAACACCCGGTTGCCCAGCGACACGCCCGCGCCGGTGAGCAGGCGGTTGGAAAACCCGATAAAGCCCCAGCACACGGCGCTGAGGATCACGTAGATATAGGAAATGTACTTTTTCATAGTCCCACTCGGTTCGTTTTATTTCTCGCCCCGCAGCTCGATGATCTGGTCACGCAGCAGGGCGGCGTATTCGAATTCCAGCATACGGCTGGCCTCCTTCATCTCTTTTTCCAGCCGGGCGATCGTCTCCGCCCGCTCCCGGTCGGAGAGCTTTTTCTTGCTGAGCTTGGACGCTTCCTCGGCGCTGCGGCTGATCTCCACCATCTCCCGCACGCCCTTGCGGATGGTCTGGGGCACGATGCCGTGCGCCTTATTGAAGTCGTCCTGTAATTTCCGGCGGCGCTCCGTCTCGTCCATGGCGGCGCGCATGGAGGGCGTGACGGTGTCGGCGTACAGGATCACCAGTCCCTCGGCGTTGCGGGCGGCGCGGCCGATGGTCTGGATCAGGCTGGTCTCGCTGCGGAGGAAGCCCTCCTTGTCCGCGTCCAGTATGGCCACCAGACTGACCTCCGGCAGGTCAAGCCCCTCCCGCAGCAGGTTGATGCCCACCAGCACGTCGAACTCGCCCAGCCGCAGGTCGCGGATGATCTCCATGCGCTCCAGCGCCGACACATCGGCGTGCATGTACCGCACACGGATGCCAAGTCCCCGGAAGTGCGCCGTCAGATCCTCCGCCATCTTCTTCGTCAGCGTCGTCACCAGCACACGCTCGTTTTTCTGCTCCCGCCGGTGGATCTCCTCCACCAGGTCGTCGATCTGTCCCACCACGGGACGTACCTCCACGCGGGGATCCAGCAGCCCCGTGGGGCGGATCACCTGCTCCACGATCTGGTCGGCCTCCTGCTTTTCGAAGTCGCCCGGCGTGGCGGACACATACACCGCCTGGGAGAATCGCTCCTCGAACTCCTCGAATTTCAGCGGACGGTTGTCAAAGGCACAGGGCAGGCGGAAGCCGTAGTCCACCAGGCTCTGCTTGCGGGCGTGGTCGCCGTTGTACATGGCGCGCACCTGCGGCAGCGTCACGTGGCTCTCGTCCACGAACAGCACGAAATCCTCCGGGAAGAAGTCCAGCAGCGTCATGGGCGCGCTGCCCACCGGCCGCTGGGAGATGACGCGGGAATAGTTCTCGATGCCGGAGCAGTAGCCCAGCGTGCGCATCATCTCCACGTCGTAGCGGGTGCGCTGGTCGATGCGCTGCGCCTCCACCAGCTTGCCGTTGTCCTCGAACCACTTCTTCCGCTCGGCCAGCTCCCGCTCGATCTCCACCGCCGCCCGCTCCAGTTTGTCCTTGGGCGTGACGTAGTGGCTGGCGGGGTACACCGCCACATGGTTCAGCTGCTTCATGGCTGCGCCGGTGACGGGATGGAACTCCGTGATGCGCTCGATCTCGTCGCCGAAAAACTCCACCCGGATGGCTCTGTCCTTGTAATAGGCCGGGTACAGCTCCACCGTGTCGCCCCGCACCCGGAACATGTTCCGCTGGAAGGCCACGTCGTTGCGCTCGTACCGATCCTCCACCAGCCGTCGCAGCAGCTCGTCCCGCTCCATGGTCATGCCGGTGCGCAGGGAGATCATCATGCGGGCGAAGTCGTCCGGCTCGCCCAGACCGTAGATACAGCTGACGGAGGACACCACGATCACGTCCCGCCGCTCCAGCAGCGCGCAGGTGGCGCTGAGCCGCAGCCGGTCGATCTCCTCGTTGGTGGAGGCGTCCTTTTCGATATACGTATCCGTGTGGGGGATATACGCCTCCGGCTGGTAGTAGTCGTAGTAGGAGACGAAATACTCCACGGCGTTGTGGGGAAAAAACTCCCGGAACTCCTCGCACAGCTGCGCCGCCAGCGTCTTGTTGTGCGCCAGCACCAGCGTGGGGCGGTTCACCCGCTCGATGACCTTGGCCATGGTGTACGTCTTGCCGCTGCCGGTGACGCCCTTGAGCACCTGCGCCCGCAGGCCGTTCTCGATGCCCTGTGCCAGCTTGTCGATGGCCTGGGGCTGGTCGCCCGCAGGCTCGTATTCGGAAACTACCTTGAAATCAGGCATACGCCCCTCCTTCTGTATCGCGCTACATCAGCTTGCTCTCCGCCATGGAGACAAAATCGTTGTCCGCCACCACGATGTGGTCGATCAGGCGGATGCCCAGCGGCTCCAGCGCCTCCATGACCTGCCGCGTCACCATCCGATCCTCCGCAGAGGGCAGCGCCACGCCGCTGGGATGGTTGTGCGCCAGAATGATGCCGCTGGCGCCGGCGTACAGGGCGTTCTCCACCACCTGCCGCACATAGACCGGCGACGCGCCCACGCTGCCCTTGCTGATGCAGCGGCAGCTGAGCAGCTTTCCCTTGCCGTCCAGACAGACCTGATAGAGCAGCTCCTTCTTCTCCCCCGCCAGCAGCTCCATGAAGTATACGCCGGTGCGCTCGGTGGAGTTCAGCACCGTCTGGGGCATGGCGGAGCACCGGGCGCGCAGCGCCATGTCACCGGCCAGACGCAGCAACACGGCGGCGTTCTCGCCCACGCCGTCCACCGTCATCAGCTCGTCCGCCGAGGCGCGCAGCACCCCCTGCATGGAGCCGAACTGCCGCACCAGCCGGTGCGCCGTCTCGTTGGTATCCTGCCGCGGTATGGCGAAAAACAGCAGCAGCTCCAGCAGCTGATGGTCGTCCATTCCCTCGGCGCCTGCCGCCAGATAGCGCCGCTTGCAGCGCTGCCTGTGTCCATCGTGCAAGCCCATGCCGACTCCTCCTTCGTGTATGGTCAAGGCCGGCAGCTCTCCTGCCTGAGCCGCAAAATCTCAATGGTATAGTATATCACACATTCTCTGTTCCCACAAGCGGTTTTGCCTTACATTTCCCGCGGTGCAAAAAGCCCGCTGCATTTTATGCAGCGGGCTGTGTCGAAAAAGACTGTCATTTGTAGGGGACGGCATCCCGTAGGAAGCAAGTGCCCTTTAGGCCGCCTGGCATAAGAAAACATACGCCGTAAAAGGCGCGTTTGGTGCAGCCCCATCGTTGCGCCGCCTTGACAGACATCCAGTATGCCTGCGGCGACGCGCCTCGGCTC
>OHBM01000400.1_pt1 | contig 35374 bp, 32 predicted proteins | sample 1577251 | NCBI WGS metagenome assembly OHBM01 (sample SAMEA3541557, study PRJEB24748) | human gut metagenome | biome: human gut; feature: human-associated habitat; material: faeces | place: China | collected 2012 | reverse complement strand
AGGCTGACGTACACGTTTTGGAGCGGGGCCGCACACGATCAGAATTGCGCCTGCACTCCGTCCGCCATAAAGTTCGCTGCACTCAACAATTTTGGACTTTCTACGCAGTTCATCGGCTAAAAAATTACCCTCGGCATACTTACCTGCTGCACGATGTTACTCTAGTTGCATTTGGCTAACTAATCGGCTGCCGAGGACCCCGCCCGGCACCGTTATGACATAGGAGATTTCATGTTCGAGAAGCGGCTCTTCTCCCTGGTTCCGCAGGCAACGCCCTACATTGTGGCGAGCGTCCTGTTTAAATGGATCGCGCTCATGGCAAACATCACGGTGATGTGGGTGCTTGCGCGCATCTTGGGCGGCATCGTCACGGACGGTCTTTCCGCCGCGCTCGCCGTCGATGCCCTCGCACAGGCGGCCTTGCCGCTCGCCGGCGCCATCATCGTGCGCGCCGCCGCCATCTACCTGGCCCAACGCGCCGGCGACAAGGCCGCATTCGAGGCCGTCCGCCGCGTGCGCTCGCTCGTCTACGATAAGCTCACCGCACTCGGCCCCTCCTACACCGAGACCGTCCCCACCGCCGAGGCCGTCCAGACCAGCGTCGAGGGCGCCACGCAACTCCAGGTATACTTTGGCGGCTATCTGCCGCAGCTCTTTTTTGCCGGCCTGGCACCCATCACGCTGTTCGTGCTGCTCGTAGGCCAAGCGGGACTTCCCGCCGCGCTGCTGCTCGTATGCGTCCCGGTCATCCCCATCTCCATCATGATGGTCATGCGCAACGCAAAAAAGATCGGTTCCGAGTATTGGGGCAGCTACGTCGATCTGGGCGGCATGTTCCTGGAGGCCGTTCAGGGTCTCACCACCCTTAAGGTCTACCAGGCCGATCGCAGCTGGCACGAGCGCATCAACGCCGAGTCCGAGCGTTTCCGCACAGCGACCATGCGCCTGCTGGTGATGCAGCTGCGCTCCATTTGCGTTATGGACCTGGTCGTCTATATGGGCGCCGCGCTCGGCATTATCGTAGCCACGCTGCAGCTCGCCACGGGCAAGACTGGCTTTGAGGCTGCCTTCCTCATCGTCTTTCTGTCGCAGGAGTTCTTTTTGCCTATGCGCCGCCTGGGATCGCTGTTCCACACGGCCACGAACGGCATGGCCGCCTCGCGCCGCATGTTTGGCATTTTGGATACGCCCGAGCCCGAGCGCGGCGATGTTGAGCTTGACGGTCGCGGCGATATCGAGCTCGCGGGTGTGAGCTATGCATACGTCTTTTCCGGCGGGACGTTTGCTTTTCTTGCTTCACGCTCCAAGGCAAATGCTCTGTCGATGATCCCGACAGCTTTTGCCGCTTTGCTGTTTTTATCATTTTCAGGTATGCTGTCCACAAACTTGCGGCGAGCGTGCGACCAGCAGCCTGCGTGCAGATATTCTCCCGAACCATAAGACCCCAGCCCATCGGTCTGCACGATACCGTCATAACTGCCGAGAACGGAAAGTTTCTCATAAGAGTTTTCACAGGTCGTGACATCAGTGGAAAGCAGATCGTCAAGTCCACAACTTACGTTCCACCGGAAGGCACATCACCGAAAAAGGCTGAAAAGCTGGCTCAGGAGTACGCTTTTGAGTTTGAGAGGCATTGCAAGGGTTATGCTCAACTCAATGAAAATATGCGCTTCTCTGAACTGGCTGAGTGGTATTTTGAGAACTATGCACCCGAAGAATTGAAACCGACTACGGTTTTGAACTACGAAAGTCAGTACAGAAACCATATCGCACCGATCCTCGGCAATAAAAAGCTCAAAGATATTACCACACCAATGCTGACAGAGTTCCTGAAAGTGCTTGGCAAAGAGCATCATCTCAATCCTATCTCGGTCAGAAAGGTCTATATCGTGGTGCAGAGCATTTACCGCAGAGCCTTACAGCAGGGTTTTGCAAGGGACAATCCTTGTCAGAACGTGATAATTCCGAAGAAGCGTGACAGCGGCAAGCGTTATTCTCTTTCTGAGGAAGAAACAAAGCGGTTTCTCCACCTTATCCGTGACAAGCCGTGGGACGAAGATGTGAAACGTATCCTGATCGTTCTGCTGTTCACAGGCATGAGGATAGGCGAGTGCCTTGGTTTGGCGTGGGAGGATATTGATTTTGAGAAGAAAACGATATTCATTCACTATACGCTGTCCTGCGTGGACGGGGAGCGCTATCTTGACTCACCAAAGACAAAAAGCAGTATTCGCCTGATAGCCATGAATTCGACGGTTGAGAAATGCCTAAGAGATCAGCAAACATATGTTGGGGAGCTAAAAATGGCTCTTGGAAACAAGTACGCTCACCCAGAAATGGTCTTTCCGTCGGGATTAGGCAATTACCGTGACCGCAGCTCTGTTTATCACTCCCTAAAACGTATGACCAAAGGTACAGAGTTTGAATCCCTTACCCTGCACCAGCTCAGGCATTGCAATGCCACGCTTTTATTGAACAGCGGTGTTGACCTGAAAATCGTATCTGAACATCTCGGACATTGCGATATAGGTGTTACGGCAAATATTTATGCTGATGTACTGAAAAGCACAAAAGCAAAAGTCGCTGACCTTGTTACGCTGAAACTTGCGTAACAGCAAAAAATCCGCCCCGACGAATCGGGACGGATAATTCTCTTGATAAAGACCAGACAAGTACCAAAAAATATTTGTAAGGTCTGAAAAGTGCCGAAAATACGGCGGGTTGAGATAGGTCTGATTATCTCTTTGAGAACTGAGGAGCACGACGAGCAGCCTTGAGACCGTACTTCTTTCTTTCCTTCATTCTCGGGTCACGAGTGAGGAATCCAGCCTTCTTGAGGACGGGACGAAGCTCGGGGTCGAATTCGAGGAGAGCTCTTGAGAGACCGTGTCTGATAGCGCCTGCCTGACCTGTAACACCGCCGCCTGCAACAGTGCAAACGATGTCGAACTTATCGAGATTATCAGTAACAGCGAGGGGCTGACGAACGATGAGCTTGAGAGTCTCAAGACCGAAGTAATCATCGATACCTCTGCCGTTGATAGTAACGTTTCCGGAACCGGGGTAGATCCTTACTCTTGCAACGGAGTGCTTTCTTCTGCCTGTTCCATAGTAATATTTAACTTTTGATTCGTACATTATAAAGCACCTCCTGATTAAAGCTCGTAAGCAACGGGCTTCTGAGCCTCGTGCTTGTGTGCAGCGTCCTTATAGGTTCTGAGTCTCTTGATCTGCTCTCTGCCGAGGCTGTTGTTGGGGAGCATACCATTGACAGCAATTGTCATAGCTCTGTCAGCCTGATTAGCCATAAGATCCTTGTAAGAGATCGACTTGAGACCGCCGATCCAGCCTGTGTGCCAGTAGAACTTCTTCTGCTCGAGCTTTCTTCCTGTAAGGATAGCCTTAGAGCAGTTGATGATGATAACATGGTCGCCGCAGTCCACATTGGGAGTGTAAGTGGGCTTGTGCTTGCCTCTGAGGATATGAGCAGCCTTAGCTGCAACACGTCCGAGGGGCTTGCCCTCTGCGTCGAGGATATACCATGTACGGTTTACTTCAGCGGGTTTAGCCAGTGTAGTAGACATAATAAATTCCTCCTTAAAGATATGAATGACGAGGAACGAGCGTCAGAAACAAGCGGAAAAAGCCTGATACAGGATAAAGCTTCTTGCGCTTGCTCCCGAAAAACCGCTTCCTCGTTCACAGTGCAAGAGTAATTATACAACAATTTTTCGTGCTTGTCAAGGTTAAAAACGGGATTTTTTTAATTTATACCCCTAATTCTCTCTTATTCTCTCTGCTTTTCTCGTTTTCTCTCATTATCTCGCGTTTCATTTCAGCATGAGTTGCTATCCATAATATTGAATTTCGGGCGAATATTAAGCGAAAACTTTGTGAAAAGATTGCAAAGTGCGCTTTATTGTGATATAATGAGAGTGATTTGCAGCAGCGCGGAGCATGAACTGTCTCCGCGGGCACATAAAGGCAACACCGCACAAAGTCCGCCCTGCGGCTTTGCACGAGATCTACCTGCGTATTTTTGCACAAGCTCTGTGCGGTGTTTCCTGAATTCGTTTTTTCGGTAAATTCTACTGAATATTTTTAAGGCAATGAGAGGGTAATAAAAATGCGAGATCACAAAAGAACCGCGGCATTTCTTGCAAGTCTGATGATTTGCATATCGACCGCCGCTGCTCCGATATCGGTATACGCTGAAAACGGAGACGATACTTCTGCCGCGACTGTGGAGGAGTTTGAAGAAGATGAGGAGGCAGCAGCCTCAACCGCGAGTGAAAGCTATATCGTTTCGGGAGACTTCTCCTATTCGCTCAACTCTGACGGATCTGCACAGATACAGGACTGCACAGCCACGGGAACAGAGCTTACTATTCCGGACACGATAGACGGCATAAAGGTTGCCGAGCTTGGAAAGACTGCTTTCGGCTCCGACCCCGAGAACTGTCCCTTTGAGAAGATAAATCTCCCTGCTTCGATAGAATACATATCATCGAGCGATCCGTTCATGTACTGTACAAAGCTAAAGGAAATAACTGTTGACGCGGCAAACGAGTACTACACAGTTTCAGACGGCGTGCTTTTCAGCAAGGACATGACCCTGCTCGTCTGCTATCCGCAAATGCTGGGCGGAAGCTCGTACACTATTCCCGAGGGCGTTACGGAGCTTGGTTCTGCCGCACTTTACAATACAGGACTTGAGGAGATCACGTTCCCCTCAACGCTTGCGGTCATTGATTATTTTGCACTTGGCTCGCTGACGGGACTCACTTCCGTAGACATGAGCGGAACAGCTCTCTCGTCGATCGGCTCATTCGCTTTCAGTGGATGCAGCGCGCTCTCGGAAGTAAAACTCCCTGATACACTTTACGGTATCGACGGCGGAGCTTTCTACAACTGCAAGGCGCTCACCGAAATAACTCTGCCGGAAAATCTCAATTATATCGGTCAGTACGCGTTTATGGATACGGGACTGAAATCCATCGAGATACCCGAATCTGTTGAGAGTATCGCTTATTCCGCCCTCGGCTACTGCACAGCGGCAAACGGCGAGGAAACTCCCGTTGCAGGCTTTACCGTCATCGGACAATACGGCTCGGCAGCGTATACATACTGCACCGATTCCGACTCCGATTACGGCTATACCAACGACTTTACATTTATGACACCGGAACAGGCTCAGCAGCAGTCCGAGCTTCTCGCGCAGGAGCGTTTCACCGAAGGCGCGTTTGAATACGCCGTTATCAGCGACAAAGCCGTAATTACGCTCTGCACCTCGCAGGACACGGTCATTGAAATCCCCGACACACTCGGCGGATATCCCGTCTCAACGATATACCCCGCAGCTTTCAGCGGACTCACCGCTACTGTGATAAATCTTCCCGATTCTGTCACAACTATCCGTGAAATGGCCTTCTACAACTGCGCATATCTGCAAAGCATTACCCTCCCCGCCGGAACAGAGAGTGTCGGCAACAACGCTTTCGACACCTGTACCTCGCTCGAAACAATTGACCTCGGCGGAGCAAAAACCATTGGTCAATCCGTGTTCTACGGCTGCACCTCGCTCAAAAGTGTTACTATTTCGGGCGAATGCACCGAGATATCCGTAAACGGCGACGGCGATACTCCGTTCATGGATGCGTCTGCGCTTGAGGAGATAATCGTTACCGAAGGCAGCGGAAACTACTGCACAGAGAACGGAGTACTTTATAATAAGGATAAGACGACCCTCTATGCGTACCCTTCCACTAAAAAGGACAAAGAGTTCACTCTCCCGTCAACCGTCAAAGAAATCGCGCAGTCGGCGTTCTATCACGCAGTAAATCTCGAAAAGGTTGATATTTCAGGCGTTGAAACTATCGGAACTTACGCTTTCGAGGCGTGTTCCGCTTTAAAGAGCGTCAAGACCACAAACACCATAACATCGCTCGGAGTTGACGCATTTTTCAACTGCACTTCGCTCAAATCCCTGCGTTTCGGCGATAAACTCACAACTATCGGCTCATACGCCTACGGCTTTTATTATAATGAAGATGCCGATACCGAAAATGACGAACAGGCCGAAACTCTCGTGGAGGGCTTCAAGCTCTACTGCGACAAGGATTCAACAGCTTACAAGTTCGCCAAGAACTACGGTATCGAAACCGTAACGGGAACAGTCGAACTTTTCGGCAAAAATGTTGACAAGACCTTCCTTTGGGTCATGGCAGGGATCTTACTCGCCGCAATAGCCGCAGTTATCGGCATTATCACGGGCAGGAGCATAAAGAAGAAAAAGGCTGAAAAGAAAGAAGCCGAACGTCAGAAGGAGCTCGCCGAAAGACGCGCGAAAAAGCGTGAGGAAGCCGAAAAGGAAGCCGGCGCAGAGAACGGAAAGGAAGAAACAAATGAGGAATAAATTCGCAAAAGCAATATCCGTGGCAGCGTCCGCGCTGATATCACTGTCATTTTTCAGCGCCTTTCCCGCAGCGGCAGAGGATTCCGGCAACAACATCGAGGACACGCTCACGGACGGAATGTTCAAGTATGAACTGCTCGATGACGGAACATACACGATAACGGGCTACGACGCGACCTCTATCTCAACGATACCCTCGACCAGAAACGGCAAGGCAATTACCGCGATCAGCGACAGCGCGTTTTTTGGCTGTTCGTCCTTTACCGACCTTGTCATTCCCGACAGCATAAAGACCATAGGTGTCGGAGCTTTCTGCGGCTGTACAACGCTAACAAGCGTTACGCTCCCCAAGACATTGCAGTCGCTCGGTGAAAACGCCTTTGCAAACTGCACATCTCTCACAAGCGTAACGGTTCAGGGCAGTATAACAACGATTCCCGACTATGCCTTTATGCAGTGCGACAGGCTGACCGAGATAACCCTCCCCGACACGATCACCGATATCGGCGTCGGAGCTTTCTACGAATGCACAAGTCTGCGCAGCTTTGACGTGCCCGACGCTCTTGAAAATGTCGGCGAACTTGCTTTCGGCGAATGGTTCTCGATAAACGAAATAACAGCCGATGGCTGTGCGAATTTTACAGTTGACAACAATATTCTCTACAACAAGGACAAGACTGAGATCTATCGCGCCTCCGCAGCTATCGCAGGAGACATAAACATTGCCGAGGACGTAAAGACGATAAAGTCGGGAGCTTTCTCCTCCTGTGCCAAGATCGAGCACCTCTACCTCCCCGCCTCGCTCACATCTATCGAAACAGGCGCGTTCAGCTACTGTTCGGGCATAAAGACCATTGACTTCTCTGAGGGACTACAGACTATCGGTGAGGGAGCGTTCATCTTTGACTCGGCGCTCACTTCGATCTCTATCCCGACTACTGTCAGGGAAATAGCCGCGCAGGCATTTGCCTACTGCGAGGCTGTTGAAAAAGTCATCATTCCCGAGGGCGTGACCAAGATCGGCGAGAATGCATTCCTCTACTGCACAGCCCTCAAACGCGTAAGTATCCCCAAGACCGTATCTGAGATAGGTGACGGAGCTTTCGGATACACCGTTGAAAACTCTGAGCCGAAACTCACAGATGACTTTACAATGAGCGTCTTTTCAGGCTCAGCAGGTGAAAAATACGCCAAGTCCGCAACTATCGAGTACACCACGATAGACAAAAGCCTCAAAAGGACAGCCTTTTTAGTTGCCGCGGTTGCAGTTATTATAGTTATCATAGTTTTCGCAGCCTCGCTCATGGCAAGAGGCAGGAAAACAGCCACCGCAGGTGCAAGAAAAGCCGAAAAGGAAGCCAAGGAAAAGGCAATCGAGGACAGCTATGAAAAGATCCTCTCAGATGAGGAAAAAGAAGATGATGACGAATCGGAGAAATAAACCGAAATTCTGATAATAAGAGATCCTGCCGCATTTCACGATACGGCAGGATCTTTTTCGAGCGGAGCATTTTGCTAGGGAGTGTTGACACTAAGATAATATGCAGATTTTCGAGCATAAATTTTACGTAGACAAGGCAAAAAGTCGCAGGCAGGCTGTCGCCTGTCAAGACTTTTTAACGCAGGATGCGTGAAATTTTGCCGAAAAGATGCGTTGTTAGGCTTAGTGTCAACACGACCTAAAATAAAAGTCCCCTGAAAAGGGGACTTTTTATCATATAACCTTATTCCTCGGGTTCCTTGATCTCGCCAACTATCGGGAGCGGATCAATTCCCTGCTTTGTGTAATAGTCCGAGAGAGCCGAACGAACAGCCTGCTCAGCCAGTACGGAACAGTGGATCTTTACAGCCGGAAGTCCGTCAAGAGCCTCTACAACAGCGTCATTGGTAAGCTTGAGCGCATCGTCTACTGACTTGCCCTTTATCATCTCTGTAGCCATTGAAGAAGTTGCGATAGCAGCTCCGCAACCGAAAGTCTTGAACTTTGCATCTGTGATGATGCCGTTATCTATCTTGAGATACATCTTCATAATATCGCCGCACTTGGCATTGCCTATTTCGCCTACACCGTCAGCATTTTCAATCTCGCCAACATTTCTCGGATTTGAGAAGTGGTCAAGAACCTTTTCGCTGTACATCATAATTATCATCTTCTCCTTTTTATTATATCATTGGTTTTTATTATTCGTACTTCTCGCCCTTCATCATCTTCTCCCAGACAGGTGACATCGAACGCAGACGCTCAACGATCTTGGGAATTACCTCCAGAATGTAGTCAACGTCCTCGTCGGTAACGTTATCCTCTATGGACAGACGGAGCGAACCGTGAGCTACCTCGTGCTTCAGACCGATAGCAAGGAGAACGTGTGAAGGATCGAGCGAGCCTGATGTGCAGGCAGAACCAGAAGATGCGCAGATCCCGTACTGGTCGAGCATGAGCAGAAGTGATTCGCCCTCAATGCCCTCAATGGAAATATTGAGGTTGCCCGGCAGACGCTTGTCCCTGTCGCCGTTAAGACGTGTGTACGGAAGCTTGAGGATACCGTCAATGAGTCGGTTTCTTCTCGGAACAATGACCGCATTTCTCTCAGCGATATTCTTTGTTGCAGTCTCGATAGCAACGCCGAGACCCACGATAGCCGGAACATTTTCCGTACCTGCGCGCTTGTTGCGCTCCTGAGCGCCGCCGTGAATGAGGTTCGGGAGAACGATTCCCTTTCTTACATAAAGAGCGCCGATACCCTTCTGTGCGTGTATCTTGTGACCCGAAAGCGAGAGCATATCTATACCCTGCTTCTTGACATCTATATCAACATGGCCGAGTGCCTGAACAGCATCGGTGTGGAAGATGACCTTCTTTTCCTTGCAGATAGCGGCAATTTCCTCGATCGGCTGGATCGTACCGATCTCGTTGTTTGCGTACATGATAGTTACAAGAGCCGTATCATCGCGGATAGCGTTTCTTACATCTTCGGGATCTATCAGACCCTTGTCGCTTACGGGAACGTAAGTTACCTCAAAGCCCTTCTTTTCGAGATACTGGCAGGTATGGAGAACTGCATGGTGCTCGAAAACGGAAGTAACGATGTGCTTTTTGCCTCTCTTTGCGAGATTTTCCGCAATGCCCTTGATAGCCCAGTTATCGGACTCTGAGCCGCAGCTTGTGAAGAAGATCTCTCTCGGCTCTGCGCCGATCGCCTTTGCGACCTTTGCTCTTGCATCCTCTACGTCACGCTGAGCATCGCGTCCGAGTTTATATATGCTTGAAGCGTTTCCGAATGCTGTGCGGAAATACGGCAGCATAGCCTGAAGAACTTCCTCCGATACAGCGGTAGTTGCTGCGTTATCTGCATAAATGAATCTTTTTTCCATTTCGGATTACCTCCATTATTTTAGTGAATATATGTCACGCTGTGCGACGGCGAGTCTGTCGCAGCGCTCGTTTTCGGGGTGTCCCGCATGACCCTTGACCCAGTTGAAGGTCACATCATGCTTTTCCAGCAGCGGCAGGAGCTTTTCCCAGAGGTCAACATTAAGCGCAGGCTTTTTGTCTGACTTTATCCAGCCTTTTTTCTTCCATCCGTAGACCCAGCCCTTGGTCACGCTGTCAACAACATACTTGCTGTCGGTGGTGAGAATGACGCGGCAAGGCTCTTTGAGAGCGGAAAGTCCCTCGATAACACCCGTAAGCTCCATGCGGTTATTGGTCGTGCTGCTCTCTCCGCCGGAGAGTTCCTTTTCAGCGCTGCCGAAACGAAGAACGACACCGTATCCGCCGGGGCCGGGATTTCCGCTGCACGCGCCGTCAGAAAAAATCTCTACTGTTTTGATAAAGCTCACTCCCGATCATCAATTCGACAGAAAGCGTCAGATTCCGAGTCTTATCTGCCACTTATATTTTAACGCAGATTGGCAAAAAAATCAACAGATGTTACCCGCAGTAAACGGTACTGCGAGTTTGTGATAACTAACGCATTTTGTTTTTCGTATCTCCTCAGCGTCACATTTTTCTGTTTCAAAGCGTTATATTGAAAGAGAAATTTTCGCCTATGTCGAAAACGCCGAATTTTTCCGCAGATCCCTGCCCGCTTATCGGCAATTCTTTATTTTTTCTTAAAATTATCATATAATATTCCTATTTCCATTGACAATCATTTGTCAATAAGATATTATATAGATAGCGATCCGCCCTTTTATACAGAAGCGCGAAATAAATAAGGGAAAAATATCTTCTTGTTAAAATAAAAAAATATATTTTTCCTTCGTCATTACGGTTCTGAAATGACACTTATATATGTAGAACAAATTCACGGCACTTTCCGCCGCAGCAAGGTAGTGATAAAATGAAAAACAAAACCAGAAATCAATGCGGCAGGCGCAGAGAGAGAATTTTCAGCAATGCCTGCATTGTTCCAAGCCTTATCGGCGTTATGGTATTCTTTATAGTACCGTTTGCGATAGTGGTCTACTATTCGCTTATAAGCAATCCTGTCACGAAGGAATTCGTCGGGCTTGAAAACTACACCAAGCTTTTCAGCAACGTGGCTTTCAAGCGCGCTGCTCAGAACTCGATATTCTTCTCGGTCACGGCTGTACCGCTGTCGGTCGTGCTGTCTCTTGGGCTTGCAGTTATCCTTGAGCGAAACATTCCGGGGAAAAGCATTCTGCGAACCTTTTTCCTCAGTCCGCTCATGGTCCCGACAGCCTCGGTCGTACTGGTCTGGCAGGTGCTCTTTCACAACCACGGAACGATAAATCAGATAATAGAATCCCTCGGCGGAACTACGGTAGACTGGCTCAGTTCAAAGTACGGTCAGCTCGTCATAATCCTCATGTTCCTGTGGAAAAACCTCGGCTACAACATGATACTTTTCATGTCGGCGCTGAGCGGGATACCGCACGACATAATTGAGGTAGCCGACCTTGAGGGCGCAAGTTCATGGTACAAGTTCATTCATATAAAACTGCGCTATCTCTCGCCTACTATCCTGTTCGTGCTCATACTTTCCCTTATCAACTCGTTCAAGATATTCCGCGAAGTCTACCTGCTCACAGGCAACTATCCCTATGACAAGCTGTATATGCTCCAGCACTTCATGAACAACACGTTCAACAGCCTTGACTATCAGAAACTCTCGGCGGCGGCTGTACTCTTTGCCCTCGTGATGATAGTCGTTATCGCGATCCTTCTGATTGCAGAAAACATTTTCGGAAAGGACGTGGAAAACTGATGACGTACAAAAAAAGACATCGCGTCTCAAACGCGATAATAGCTGTTTTCATAATATTTGCCGCAGTTCTTTTCCTTATGCCGACAGTCCTGACGATCGCCAACTCGTTCATGACCTCAACGGAGATATCAGCCAACTACGGCTCGATGTTCGGAAACATGACCGACGAAAAAAAGACGTTCATTTCCGAAAACGTCAACCTCAAATTCATTCCCGACAAGGTGACGTTTGCACAGTACAAATCTGTGCTGATACTTAACTCGGACTACCTGCTGAAATTCTGGAACTCGGTGATACTCACCGTACCGATAACGGTTTTCCAGATACTCGTGGCTATCCTCACCTCATACGGCTTTTCGAGATGCCCGAACAAGTTCAAGAGCATAATATTCTTCGTCTACATCATACTCATGATAATGCCCTATCAGGTAACGCTCGTGCCGAATTTCCTCGTTGCGGATAAGTTCAATATGCTCGATACGCGCCGCGCGATAATCCTGCCGGCAATATTCTCGCCTTTCAGCATTTTCCTGCTGACCAAGGTCATGCGGCGAATCCCTATCTCCTACGTCGAGGCGGCTAAACTTGACGGCGCGGGCGAGTTTCAGATACTGCGCAGGATATACATTCCCCTGTGCAAGAGCGCACTCGTCTCTATCGCCATGCTCGTCTTTATCGACTACTGGAACATGGTCGAACAGCCTCTCGTGCTCATGCGCGACTCGGATATGCACCCGCTTTCGGTATTCCTTTCACAGATAAACACGACCGATGTCGGACTCGCTTTCGCGGTCGGAACGGTCTACATGATACCCACTATTCTCATGTTCCTCTACGGAGAGGATTACCTCGTAGAAGGAATCGCCTACTCTGGCGGAATCAAAGGATAAGGAGCTGTAAACAATGAACGAAAATAAAGATATAAAAGAAACAAAAGAAATTAAAATAAACCGTCAGGACGAAGTTGTCGCAGACCCGAGAAAAAAGCGTGAGATAATCAAAACTATCCTCATTATTTTTCTCGCAGTCCTGCTCGTGCTGACATTCTTCTCAAACACGATACGCAACAAGTCGCTCTCCGAGATATCCACCGAGAGCGCTGTCTCGGGAAAACTCACCGAGCGCGTCCGCGGAAGCGGCATGGTCGAGTCCAACCAGACCTATGAGGTAACAGTCGGTGGCAACAAGGTCATTGACACCATCAACATAAAATCCGGTCAGGAAGTTCAGAAGGGCGACGTGCTTTTCAAGGTAGCTTCTTCCGAGAGCGCCGAGCTGCCTGCCGAGGAAGCCTCTCTTGCAGCGCTCCAGCTTGAATATCAGAAGGCTCTCCTTGCAGAACCTGCCGACTACACAGCCGAGAATCAGGCTATCAAGAATGCCCGTGAGGATCTCAACTCTGCTATTGCAAAGCGCGATGCCGCGGCTGCAAATGCAGGGGCACTCAAGGCTGAACTTGACCAGTACAACAGCAACAAGAGCGAACTTGAAAACAAGACTGCGATCCAGTCAAAGCTTACGGCAACCATTTCCGCTATCGACACAGACGAATACGCAACAGCCGCTCCCGAATATTCGGGCGACCTTGCATCACTCTGCAAGGACTGGCAGAATGCGGAAAGCGAATACACCAACGCTTATGCACTCTTTTCACAGGCAGTATCGGCAGGAGTTGACTCGTCCGCCGCAAAGGCTGACGCTGACGCAAAGGACGCTGCAAGGCAGGCTGCAAAGAGCCGCTATGAGGACGCAAAGAGCAATCAGAGGAATCAGCTCGCGGCTCAGCTTGACTCGGTAAGCAGCGAGATAAACTCGCTCAACGCAAGCATTGCCGCTTACGAGGCTTCGCACAGCTCGACCGATAACGGCAGCGTTGACGACCTGAACGCGGCAGTTACCGACAAGCAGCGTGCTCTTGAAGATCTTATAATCGCACTCAACAAAACAAAGAACACTGACGACCGCACAAATCAGATCTCCGCACTCGACCTTGAGGCAAAGAAAAAGGAGATCGAAACACAGCAGGCAAAGGTCGATAAGCTCAAAGCTGCTGCCGAAGCGACCGATGTTACTTCAAAATACAGCGGTATCGTCAGCTCGGTAAGCGTAAAGCCGGGAGACACAACAGTTGACGGAACTCCGCTCGCTGTTATCGATATCTCTGACGAGGGCTACACCGTTCAGATAACTGTTGAGGCTGAAAAGGCAAAGAAGGTCAAGACAGGAACAGAGGCTGAAGTCGTAAACAACTGGAGCGGCAACGTTCAGGCTGTTCTCTCCGAGATAAAGAATGACACAACGCCCAACTCCAAGAACAGGATACTCGTTTTCAATGTTACCGGTGACGTTACCTCCGGCACAAACATTGACCTTTCTATCCCCTGCGGAAGCGGAAACTATGACACTATCGTGCCCAAGAGTGCGGTATATCAGGATAAGAACGGATATTTCGTGCTTACTGTACGCTCAAAAAGTTCTCCGCTCGGCAACAGATACTACGCGGAAAGACAGAACGTCGATGTTATGGCTTCTGACGAGACTTCGAGTGCAGTTCAGGGCTCTATCAACTACGGCGACTATGTAATCACTGCCGCAAGCAAGCCTGTCAAGGCAGGCGACCAAGTGCGCATGAAGGATAAATAAGGCGGTGTGCGCAATGAAACTTAAATTCAGAAAAATGCACGTTGTTATCGCCGCGGTAAACGCCGCAGCCATTGCCGGAGCTGCTGTGCTTTCGATAGCAGGCAGTTCTGGCGCCTCGGCTCAGAAATACAACTACGCCTATGAACGCTGGAAAGGTTCGGGCAAGGACAGCTACTCGCAGATGAGCTGCTTTTTCAACAGCGATGCAGGGTTCACCACCGACACGATAGCGGGTGTGCGCGGACAACTGCTCAACGAACTGAAAAACATCTCCGTTGTTCCCGAGGAGGGACAGAAACTCTGCCCCGATGCCTACAGCGCGCCTGTCGGAACGGCGGCGGTGAAATGTGACGTAACAGGCCGCTCGGACGCTCAGGTGACTGCGGTCGGCGGCGACTTCTTCTACTTCCGCGACTTCACGCTGATCGACGGAGCTTTCTTCACGAACAGCGACATCATGCAGGACGGCGCGGTGATAGACAGAGAACTTGCGTGGGAACTGTACGGCTCGGAAAACGTTTCCGGCATGAATATCTATATAAACGGCGTGAAATGCTACATTTCGGGAGTCATTGCCGCCCCGGAGACCGATTACGAGAAAAAGTGTATCGGCAAAACTCCGCAAGCTTATGTCTCATACGATATGGCGGCGCAGATCGCTCCCGAAGCGGGTATTGACGGCGAAACGGGATTCACAAAAGTCACCTGCTATGAGTGTATCATTCCCGACCCTGTTGAAAACTTCGGGCTGTCCAAGATAAAAAGCATTATGAAGACATACGGGGACAATGTGAACATAATACGCAACGACAGCCGTTTTGCTCCGTCAAAGAGAGCAAAGGAACTGAAAAAGCTCCCGAACTATGCAGTACGCAATGACGGAATAAGACTCCCGTGGTGGGAAAATGCCTCGCGCATGACAGAGTTCCGCCTAACCTACATCTACGCGGCGCGCAGGGTACTGTTCGCTGTCCCGATACTGACGCTGATATGGCTCGCGATACTCGCGGTCAGATCATATAAACGCCAAAAACCGACAATAAAGAAAAAACTCTCGGATACTTTCGAGAAGATACGACTTCATTTCCGCAAACCCCAAAAGTCAAACACTACAGAAGAATAGAACTTACCGCGAAATGCGGAAAATGGTGGGATATGAGCTCCGCACCGGGAAAGGGATTATTTATGAAAAGAAATTATGCTACAAGAATTATCGCGCTCTCCGCTGCACTGGCTGTGATAACAAGCGCGGCTGCTTCATGCGGCAAAAAGAACAGCTCGTCCAAGCAGGTCAAGAAAGCCAATGAGGTACTTACTGCATCATACCGCTCAGAGGCTATCGACAGCGACATCGACTCCGACAGTATAATGGGTATCTCAAAGCTGGGCGACAGCGGCAAGATACTCATCTACGGCAATGACTATGAAAACAAAGCGCCTCTGCTCTATGTGACAGATGAGGAGTTTCTCAACTTCGACAAGCTCGACATCGACCTCGGCTTGCAGGATTACGATGAGGCATTCATCACGACATCTGTTGCACCTGACGGTACTATCTTTATACTGGCTACGACAAACGACTACGGCGACTTCCAGATGCCTGATTATGACGACCCGAATTTCGATTACGAAAACTTTGACTATGATGCTATGGACGCTGCAAGAGAGACCTCCTTCAAGCTCTACACGGCGGATACTGACGGAAACATTCTCACTACAGCCGATATGACTGATCTTACAGGTGATTCTGATGACCAGAATCTCGGCATACTTCTCCCTATTTCAAGCGACAAGGCACTTGTAGGAATAAGTGACAAGTACATGATAATTGACAGTTCTGCAAAGAAAGTCGCAGATGTTGATGCAGGCGACATGGACTGGATAAACTACACAGCCATGTCATACGACGGAAAATTAGCCATAGCAGGTTACGGAAACAACACTTCGCTCATCAGATACATTGACCCCGAGACTCTCAAGCCGGTAGGAAATGATGTTACTTTTGAAAATACAAGCTCTTTCAACCTCAACAGTATCTTCACGGGTTCAGAGGAATTCCCGCTCTACTTCACGACCAATTCGGGACTTTACAGCCTTGATTCTGAGGGCAACTACAACGAGATCATCAACTGGCAGGATTCAGACATATCACAGTACGGCGCAAGTGCGATACTCCCCCTCGCAAGCGGTGACTTCATCGCAGCAATCAACGACTATGACACAGGTGACAGCGGCTTGTACCGCCTCACAAAGCGCGATTCGAGCGAACTGGAGAACACCAGCGTTATAACGGTCGGTATGCTCTATGACGACTGGCAGATAAAAACACAGGTATCAAAGTTCAACAAGTCAAACAGCGGACTTCGTATCAAGACAGTAAACTACGGCGAATATGACTCTTACGATGAAGAATCGGGCGAGCAGACCGCCTCAGGCACAGAACAGCTCAAAAAGGACATCATCTCAGGCAATGCACCTGATATGCTCGTGACATACGACTACTCGGTAATTTCGAGTCTTGCCTCAAAGGGTCTGTATGCAGACCTCGGCGAATTCATGAACAAGGACAGCGAACTTACAAGAGACGCTTTCATGCCAAATATTCTTGAGGCATCAACAATAAATGACAAGATACTGAGCATCTCCCCCGAGTTTCTGGTTTATACCTTCGCCGCAAAGACAAAATACTGCGATAAGGAGAACTGGACTTTCGATGATATGGTAAGCACTTATGAAAGTCTCCCTGACGGCATGAAGCTCACAGCAAGCGACTCCAAGGAATCTGTATTCTCAATGTTTGCATATATGTCATCATCATTCATCGACTATGAAAAGGGCACTTGCAGCTTTGATTCGCCCGAATTCATCCAGCTCCTTGAATTTGCAAACCGTTTCCCCGATGCAGATGACGCAATTGACTGGGAAACAGCGACAGATGACGAAATGGAGCAGTACTGGAATGAGAGCGAGACAGCATATCTCAACGACAAGGCGCTCCTCAATCAGGTCTATATGTCCGATTTCAGAGAGTACGCAAGAGAGAGAACAGCTATATTCAACGATGATATAACGCTCGTCGGCGCTCCTTCAACAGACGGCAACGGAGCAACGCTCGGCTTTGGAACATCTTTCGCTATACTTCAGGATTCCCCCTCAAAGGACGATTGCTGGAAATTTATCAAGTCATTCTTTACCGAGGATTACTACGCAAGCATGAGCAACGGTTTCCCGTCTCTTGCTTCCGAATTTGAAAAGAAGGCAGACGAGGCGATGGAAAAGCCCTACTATATTGATTCAGAGACAAACAAAAAGGAATATTACGATGACACCTACTATATTAATGACAAGGAGATCACAATTGACCCCCTCACACAGGAAGAAAGAGATTTCCTCGTTAACTACATCAAGGGCGTAACAAAGCTCAGCGGAAGCTACACCAACGATTTCTACGATATAATCAACGAAGAGTCAACAGCTTACTTCAAGGGCGAAAAGACCGCTCAGGAGGCCGCTGACATCATTCAGAACCGCATCTCTATCCTCGTAAGCGAACAAAGCTGACCTAACGGCTGAAAGGCCGATATATAACAACCTCCTTAACGTAAAAGGACTGCCGCTCGGGCAGTCCTTTTGCTTTAGGGCAACACCGCACAAAGCCCGCCTGACGGCTTTGCACTGAATCTGCTTGCATATTTTCCGTCATCTTCAGCACAAGCTCTGTGCGGTATTGCCTTAGAACTCATTCTTATATTTCAAAGCTTTTTCTTTTCAAACATCAGCACGGGATATCCCTCGTAGTACGGCTTGACGATCTCGGGGTGAGCGTCCGCATAGCTGAATATGACCTCTGCAAGCCCCTCCCTGAGAAAGCCTACAAGCTGTGAGAGCGGTCGGTTGTACAGTTCGTCACAGATAGAGGCTATGGTGATAGCTCTCCTGCCGCCAACCTCCATAATGCGATAGGGCCAGATACGGCAGTCAAAGGGCTTATCGTCCCCGAGCATACAGCCGTGCCCGGTCAGCGCGGGACATGAAAACAGTTCGTCTCCGTGAAGTTCCTGCGCCTTGAAAATATAGCCGCCGTCCTTGGGGACAAACTGCACGTCGGGCTTTACGGCGCGGATCCTGCCGCAGAGTTCCTCGGTAAAAACGGGAGTCTCCCAGATATCATAGCGGTCAAAAATGCAGCAAAGGCGGCACTCGGCACAAGAATCGCCGCTCAAAATCTTTTTCAGCATAAAAATCTCCTTGTGAAAAACGAAACTTTTTTATCAATGCTGTAATTATAGCACATCGCCCGCAAAAAATCAAGCTTTCAGGCGGCGGTAAATGGTCGAAATATCAGTTTATTCGCTGCGAGTGCTGTTCTTTTTGTGCATTGTGACTTTTTTTCAAAATAGTCTTGACAACCGCACATCTCCATGCTATAATATTACCTGTTGAAACTCATGCGGGTGTAGTTCAATGGTAGAATTCCAGCCTTCCAAGCTGGTTACGTGGGTTCGATTCCCATCACCCGCTCCAATTAAGCAGCTTTGGCTGCTTAAATTTTCTATGCGCCTTTAACTCAGCTGGATAGAGTAACTGCCTTCTAAGCAGTAAGCCGCTGGTTCGAATCCAGCAAGGCGCGCCATTCCGAAACTTCCCGTTGAATATTTCCTATCTGATGGGAAGCTTCGTTTTTATTTATTTTTCCGATGGTGGGTGTAGCTTAGCTGGTTAAAGCGTCGGATTGTGGTCCCGAAGATCGTGGGTTCGAATCCCATCTCCCACCCCATATTGTGACTATAAAAAAGATGAATAGTCCGCAAAGCCCGTATCTACGGGCTTTTTTGCTGCTCTGACGGCGAAAAATCAAGGTTAAAAACCATAGATGAATGAACCCAATAAGAAGGATTCGAACCCTCGATTTTTTAATATTTCAGAATTCAGAGGCAAATTTGGGAAAAATAATCTCAGATATGCCTTTTTTCATATGTAGAATAGTATATAAACTTTTCAAGACCGTTTTGTCTAATATCACAATTTTAAGTGATGTTAAACAAAGCGGTCTTTTTTGATACCCAGACGGAGGTGAAACAAAAGAAACAGAAAATACCGCTTAAATATATTTACGGAGGAATAAGATGAAGAAACTAAAATTTAACAGCACGCTTAATCATAAGGTGAACAGCTACAAAACATATGAAATCAGTGTGGAGAAAGTAATCACATTGTACGGAAATTCGTTTAATAGGCTCAAAAATGACGCTCTTAATGATAATCCGTATATCGCTGAGAACCGTGATCTGATGTATATCGACAGCGATGATGTTGCCCATTGTCTGCTTTTCGTAGACTACGATACCGGCGATGGAATTCTGGTAGAATCCGAGGGTTCAGAATACGCTCGGAAGTCACAGTTTATCCCTAACGCAAGAGCGCTGCTGGAGAGCAATGAACTGACCGCTGCTGAAACACGGCTGCATAGCAGTCTGAGAAAAATTGCTGACAAAATTGCAGAGCTTGCCCACTGCGGTGAAACAAGCTTCACTTTTGACAAGCTTTTGGAAGAATCCGATTTGGATGTAAAGTCCGTTCTGCGTGATGCGGTAACAGCAATGCTTCGTGAACGAGAGGACATTCAGATGGCGGAAAGTCAGTCCATCGAAGTTCCCTTTCAGCCGGATATCACAGTTGAAGTGAAGCCTACTCAAGAGCTGACGTTTTATTGTCCTCTGCGCATCGTCAGGGAGTATGACGCATCCGATTATGAGTTTGATGAAGAAGTAATAGATGACATGGAAGAAATTCCTTCAAGGTTTGCAGTCGATTGTGAAAGGGAAATCAACGATTTCATTCAGGATTACTCTGAACCGGAAGAAGAAAATCGTGGATTGATGGTGTATTTTGATAATAATCCTGCCGTCAGCGAAAAAGTTTTCTCGGCAATTCCATCAGTTAAAGAAATCAACGGTGAACTCATAGGAGTATTTAAATGTCAAGTCGTTGAAGATTTAACAGGCAATGAATTGGAAGATTTGCGCAGTCACCTGATCGGTCAGTGTTCAGATGGCTTTTTTGAGGGAATGGAACAGCATGAAATAAAAACTGCTGATTTCGGTGAAATTTACGTCAGCTTCTGGAATGACAGCAATGATTGGTCGCTGCAAACAGAGGAAGAATTTTTCGGTCAGGAAATCAGTCAAGAACCAGAAATGAATATGTCCATATAGGAGGTTTGCACAATGAAAACTATTACCGTTATGATTCCTGAAGGATTATACTATAAAATAAGGCGTAATCTTATTCCTAAGAATCAGACAATGACTTCGTATCTGCAAAGTCTTATATGTAAGGATATAGGGGTTGAGATCAAAGCAAATCATAAAACAATTAATGTCAGAATACCGGAAAATGAGTATTGGTTGCTTAAAGCCGAGGTTCAAAAACAGAATTATACAATAAAAAGCTTCATAGAAACCTTGCTCGCAGATGATTTGAAATATCGTCAAACAACCCAAAGATTTGAAAATGAAGATAATTCGGGATGCTGTAAGACAATTTCATTCCAGACAGATGAGAATTTTTTTAATGAAGTAAAGAAACGCTGCATTGAAACAGGCCTGTCGTTTCAAGATTATATGAAAACGCTCATATACTCTGTAACTCATCAGGCACAGGTTGAAGAATTTACAGAAACCGAAGATTTATCGGAAGATTTTGAAATGCATATATCCATGTAGGCGGTTAGGTTTAAAAAACTTAACCGCTTTTTTTGTATCAAAATGAAAGGAAAAGGTGAAAATGATTCGATATTTTGAAAGCTTTGCAGGAATCGGCGCATTTCGCTCGGCATTTGAAAAAGTTGGCGGATTTGAATGCGTCGGTTGGTGCGAAATTGACCGATATGCGCAAAAGGCTTACCGAGCCTTGTACGATACAGGAGGAGAAAAATTCTATGAGGACATCACAAAAATTGATTACGGAGGTATGCCGGATTTTGATTTGCTCGTTGGAGGCCCGTGCTGCCAAAGTTTCAGCGTCGCGGGGCGAAGACTCGCTTTTGAGGACGATAGAGGAAACCTCTTTTTCAATTATATCCAGATCCTTGAAGCCAAGCGACCCCGTTACTTTATCGCTGAAAATGTACCCAATCTGTTGGGGATATCGCAGGGGGAATGCTACAGAATTATCCTTGAAAAGATTTCAGAACTGGGGTATAGTATGTGCTGGCGTGTGCTTAACAGCTCCGGTTTCGGAATACCGCAGTCAAGAAGAAGGCTGTTCCTTGTCGGATATCTTGGAGACAGATGTCCCGCCAAAATATTGGCTTTCGGAGGAAATGATGAGGAAAATTGCGAAAAAGGAAAACCTGAACAGCTGATAGGCGGAAGTCAGGGTTCAAGGGTTTATTCCACAAACGGTACTGCGGTGACGCAATGCAGCGGTTCGGGAGGTATGGGCGGTAAAACAGGGTTGTATTTTATCGACTATAATTCTCCGCCGAATTTAACGGATACAGCAAGATGCATAACCGCACGGCAGGACAGCGGAGTGAGTAACCACAAAGGTGAACACTCCGCTGTTTTTGTGGATGATGCGCCGAGAGCAATCATCAATCCTTTTAAGGAGCATACCCGTCAGAATGGCAGACGAATAAAAAATCCAAATGAACCGATGTTTACGATTACGGTGACGGACAGGCACGGAATCGTTCACAGAGGACGAATTCGCAGACTTATGCCTGTTGAGTGCTGGAAATTGCAGGGTTTCACAAAAGAACAGTTTGAAAAAGTTGCCGCAACGGGGATGTCCGATGCTCAGCTCTACAAACAAGCCGGAAATTCGATTACGGTTGCGGTTGTTGAAGCGATTGCAAGAAATTTATTGAAATATGATGAGGAGATAAATGATGGAAAACATAATAAAAATTTTTGAGAGTGAAGAGTTTGGTCAAATCAGGACGGTGATAAAAAACGGCGAACCATGGTTTGTGCTTGCAGATGTATGCAAAGCGCTTGAAATCAGCAATTCAAGAATGGTTGCCGGTCGTCTGGACAGCGATGAGCTGATGTCAGTTAAACTGACATCAGGTGGACAGCGCCGAGAAATGACGGCAGTTAGCGAAAGCGGACTTTATGATGTAATTCTTAGAAGTGACAAACCACAGGCGAAGCCTTTTCGTAAATGGATCACAACTAAGATACTCCCAACGATAAGGCGCACAGGAGGTTACGTCGCCAACGAGGATATGTTCATAGAAAACTACCTCCCCTTTCTTGAAGAACCATACCGAAATCTTTTCCGTCTGCAGATGACCGCTATCAACAAACTGAATGAGCGAATCCGTCACGATGAACCGTTAGTTGAGTTCGCAAATCAGGTGTCAAATACCGATAATCTCATCGATATGAACGCAATGGCAAAGCTTGCTGTGGAAGAAAATATCCCAATAGGCAGAAACAGGCTGTTCCGCTGGCTGCGTGAAAACGAGATATTGATGTCAGGAAATCTGCCGTATCAGAAGTACATCGACCGAGGGTATTTTGCAGTCAAGGAGTCCATTTTTGAAACGGATTCATTTACCAAAACCTATCAGCAGACATTTGTTACCGGAAAGGGGCAGGCGTACATTATCGGCAGACTGAAAAAGGAGTTCGGGAATGAGGATTAGACGAACTGACAATAATATGAATGGTGGTGAGATAATGCTTGGATTTATACTTGGTTTGCTCTTCGGCGGTACGGTCGGTGTATTTACAATGGCGCTGTGCAATGCTGCTAAAAGAGCAGATGAAAAAGAAGAAGATTTTCGTGAATTCAATAAAAGCAATCATTAAACTAAAATAGAAATAAAAGTTTTTTGCCTACTTTTTTCAAAAAAGTAGGAGTCGTTTTGCCAACAGCAGAAAATTTCTGTTGCTTGCAAAGCGGCTTTTTCTTTCTGCTGTTGGCAGCGGCAGAAAGGAGTTACATGAACAGCTTTATGTCATGGGTAGGCGGCAAAAAGGCGCTCAGGGATGCCGTACTTGCGAGGTTTCCAACCTATTATGAGAGGTATATCGAGGTTTTCGGCGGTGCAGGTTGGGTGTTATTTTACAAGCCGCCAGGCGGAGAAATGGAGGTGTTCAACGATTACAACAGCAATCTGGTGAATCTGTATCGCTGCGTCCGTGATAAGCCGAATAAGCTGAGATACAAGCTGAGATATGTCCTCAATTCTCGTGAGGATTTTGATTGGATAGCAAGTCTACACAAACGAGGTCTGTTCAGTAGATTCCGTGATGTTGACCGTGCGGCAAAGTTCTATCAGCTGATCCGGTACAGCTACGCCAGCAGTCTGGATAGCTTTGCTTGTCAGCCTCATTCCATGTGGTCGGATTTTCCGCAGATAGATATGGCGGCAAGACGGTTGCAAAAAGTGGTTATTGAAAATCGTGACTTTGAAAAGCTCATCCGGCAGTATGACCGCCCGGTGAGCTTTTTCTATTGCGATCCGCCATATTTTGCGACCGAAAACTATTACAAGGATGTGGGATTTACGAAAAAAGATCATATCAGACTGAGGGACACATTGCTTGGGTGTTCAGGAAAATTTTTAGTGTCCTACAACGACTGTCCGGAAATACGTGATCTATGGGACAAGCCGGGAGTTTACATTGAGGAGATCAGCAGACTTAACAACTTGGCACAGAGGTATGACGGCGGCTGCCGGTATGCGGAACTGCTGATTTCAAATTACGATACGATACAGAGAGTTGATGCGCTTCATCAGCTCTCTTTCTTTTAATGAAAAAGGAGATTTTGATTTATGAAAAAGGTAATTTTTACGCAGATTTTAGCCGAAAACGGCGTGACAAATTTCAGCGGGCTGTTTGATGAAAACGGTCTGCCTGTCAATGTTGAACTTGAAGTAAACGAGGATGGCGTTGTGTTGACAGCCATCCGCCGTAAGCTTTCGGATGTTGAGCTAATGGAGATATGCAACAGCGTAGACGGCTGTGAAAGCTGCGTTTTTCAAGGCGACTGCGATGATGAAGGTGGTGAAATTTAATGCTTAATTGGTTCTGCTTAAAAATCCGCCCTCCGCCTTATTTAAAAGGTAGAACTTTACCAAAAGATCTGGATATTGCATTGATTTTATGATATTGTGGTGTCAACAAGAAATATAAAGGAGCTGATCAATATGAAAAAATCAATGCTTATCCTTATTCTGACTGCACTTCTGTCAGCCTGCGGCGAATCTGAAAACACACCGGAAAAAGCGGAAATATTCACATTTCAGACAACGCAGATAACATCAGTTACAACGACTGAAATAGCAGAAATTAAAACAGTTTCGGCTGATATTACAACATTCGCACATCAGTCTGAAACTACCACTCAAACAACTGCTGTAATTAATCAGCAGAAAGAAAAAATCCCGGAAGAACTGCAAGTTTCCGAACGGCAGGAGGTTACAGAGACTGCTGTAGCTTACGATGAAAATCATGATGATTTTTCTGAGTTAATTATTGAAAATACAACTGAAAAATCTGATGTTCCCGTTCAAACAGATCCATCGCAAATTCCCGAAATTACGTCGACTACAGCTACAGAACCGAAGGAATATGAAAAAGAATCTTCAGCCGTCGAATGCGGCTTATCCGACTACGAAAAGGCGCTTGAAATCTACAATTTCATGACCTCAAGCGGCAGCGGCACTTGCGTACAGTATGCATATCAGACCTATGAAATGTGCCTTGAATACGGTCTTGAATGTTACTTCGCATGGACTGAAAATCAGCTTTACGGACATGTTGCAAATGTGGTAAAAATCGACGGTGTGTGGTATGTTCTGGACACGCAGGCAGGATGCTTCCTGACGGAAAATATGTGTGGATTCACAGAAATTGTAGATGAAAATGAAAGATATATAGCATCTGCTGATATCATCAGCAATGTGAGATACGAATAAAAAAATATGAAAGACTCGCAAATGCGGGTCTTTTTTTATTGGAGGAAAATATGTTTAAAAACAGAATACTGAAAAAAATCGGCGCAGGTCTTATGGCAGGACTCTGCGCCTTTACTTTAATCGGAACAAATCTCGGCGGCCTTAAAACTAATGCCGCTGAAACCGCCAAAGAACCGCTGCTCTCAGGAGACGAGGTTATCAGACAGGCAGCGACGTACCTCGGAGTTCCCTACGGCTGGGACTGCAAGGGCTACGACGGCGTGTATTCGTCCTCAAATCCTACAAAACAGTCCATGGAAACTGTTCGCCAAAAGGGTCTCGACTGCTCCGGACTTGTTTATGCGACCCTGACAGATTTAGGCGTAAGCACCGCCGGATTCCCGTCCAATAATCCCGTTCCTCAGAATTACTGGGAGTATGCGGACGGCTCTGCTTACAAGAACTGCACCATGACCTACAAGGGCGTAACTGCGCCGATTGAAGTGATTTATGAGAAGCTTGACGCCGACAGTCATCAGTACTACGAAAATGAAAATCTTATTCCCGGAGCCGTAATTTCAGGCGTTGCCAAGGATAACGGAATCGGTCATATGTGGTTTTACATGGGGCAGTTTGACAGCAGAGACGCTGTTCTCGATTACCTTGTAAAGCTTGGATATGACAGAAATGCGGTTTCTCCCTACGTGGGCAGCGGAAACGGCGACGGCGGCAAGCATTGGAGAATCGAGTGCAACGGTTCTCAGGGCTGCGTTATCAACAACAACACCGACGGCAAGGCAAGATTTGCAAGCTTTGTCGCCTACAAAATTACCTCCCGTGACGTGACCTTCAGTATCAAAAAATGTATCGACGGAACGTCGCAGATCGTCGGTAAATCAACAGTTGACGGCAGTACCGCAAAGTACGGAGTTTACTCCGATTCTGCATGCAAAACAAAGGTCGGCGAGATAACGATTGGCGCTGACGGCACGGGTTCTGTCAAGCTTTCCGGTGGCACGTATTACGTCAAAGAAATTGCCGCTCCGACGGGCTATGCGCTTTCAAAAAAGGTTTATGAGCTGAAAGCCAATCAGATCGTGACCGTTTATGAAGATTTTCAAGTTGGAAAAATCAAGGTGAACAAAACCTCCGAGGACGATATCGTGAAGGATATCGAGTTCAGAGTGACCGGTTCGGACGGCAGCTCGTATACGAAAAAGACCGATTCTAAGGGTGCAGCAGAGTTTTCAGAGCTGAACGTTTACGATATGAAAACCGGAAAAGCGATCACTTACACTGTTTCCGAAATCAATGTGGCGACTCGCTATGAAACTCCAAAAGCGCAGAATGTGACGCTGACAAGCGGAAATGTGGATTTAACGGTAAATGTAAATTTCAAAAATACGCTGAAAACAGGTTCAATCCGGATCAACAAGCAATCGGAGGACGGCGAGAACGGCGGCCGTGAGTTTACCATCACAGGCGGCGGCAAAACCTACACCATAAAAACAGGCTCTGACGGTGTTGCAATTCTCAGCGATATCCCTGTTTATGACAGCAGCAACAAGAAAATCGTTTACACTATCAGCGAGAAAAATGTTCCGATTAAATATGTGATTCCTGCTGATCAGACAGCAACTCTGACAGCGGACGCAACAGTAAATATATCATTCAAAAACGTTCTGAAAAAGTTCACTGTTGAGGTGACAAAGCAGGACGCAGAAACGGTCTCCGCACAGGGCGACGGCACTCTTGCAGGCGCAGTTTACGGCATTTACCGTGACGGAGCGCTTGTTGACACCTACACCACAGATGAAAACGGATATTTCAAGTCCAAAGAGTATGTCTGCGGAAATTACACGATTCAGGAAATTACTCCAAGCGAGGGATATCTCCTTGATGAAACTGTGTACCCGGTTGGAGCAGAAGCTAAGAATTATACGATCGAACACAATCCCATTTCTATGATCGTCACCGAGGACGTAATAAAGGGCAATATTTCGATCATCAAGCATACGGATGACGGTACGACTCAGATTGAAACGCCGGAGGTGGGCGCTGAATTTGAGGTTTATCTCAAAAGCGCAGGCAGTTATGTAAACGCAAAAGATTCCGAAAAGGACTACCTTGTGTGCGATGAAAACGGCTTTGCACAGACAAAGGATATGCCATACGGCGTTTACACCGTTCATCAGACCAAGGGCTGGGAAGGTACTGAGTTTATTGCGGATTTTGATGTAAATATCAGCGAAAACGGACAGACCTACCGCTATCTTATCAACAATGCAGAGTTTGAAAGTTATGTCAAGGTAGTTAAAATTGATGCCGAAACTGGCAATATAATTCCCTATGAGGGCGCAGGCTTTGAGATTTATGACGCTGACGGTAAGAAAATTTCCATGTCCTTTACCTATCCGACAGTAGAAACAATTGATGTGTTTTATACAAACAATGAGGGCTATCTGATCACTCCCGAGGTTCTTTCTTACGGCGAATATTCTCTTGTCGAGGTGCAGGCTCCCTACGGATATGTTCTTGACAGCACGCCTGTTGCGTTTTCGATTTCTGCTGATAACTCAGAGGAAGAAAACGCGCTGACTGTCGTGAAGGTCAACAAGGAAAATATCGCTCAAAAAGGCAGAATCAGCGTTCAGAAAACAGGTAATATATTCAGTTCAGTAACTGCTCTCGGAAGTGCTATTTATATTGATGAAAACGGTGAAATCCACGAAAGCGGACAGACAACGTATACTCCTGTTTTCGAGGAAAGCGGACTTGCCGGCGCGGTATATCAAATCATTGCAAGCGAGGATATTATTACCCTTGACGGTACTGTCAGAGCCAATGCCGGCGACGTTGTTGCAGAGATCACAACCGACGAAAACGGCTATGCTGAAACTGATTTACTCTACCTCGGAAAGTACGAAGTTAAGGAAGTTATTGCGCCTTACGGTTACGTTTTAAAGGTTGAGCCTCAGCTTGTTGAGCTAACCTACGCAGGACAGGAAATTGCGGTCAGAGATACCATAAATACGTCATTTGTCAATGACTATCAGAAGCTTGAAATTTCACTTTCCAAGGTTATGGAACAGGACGAAGCATTCGGAATCGGCATGGATTCAGAGTACAAAAATGTACGTTTCGGACTGTTTGCGGCAGAGGAAATCACAGCAGCTGACGGCAGCTCTATTCCCGAAGATGGTCTTATTGCAGAGGTTTCCCTTGATGAAAATATGAAGGCTGTTATTACTGAAAAAATTCCATTTGCAAAGTATTATGTTCAGGAAATCGCCACCGATGAACACTATATTTTAAATGGTGAAAAGTATCTTGTAAACTTTGAATATCAGGGTCAGGAAATGACTACGGTGTACGTGGACTGCGGACAGTTTGAAAATGTTCTCAAGAGAGGAACAGTCAAGGGACTTAAGGTAAACGAAAGCGACGAACCGCTTGAAAATGCTGTATTCGGACTCTTCAATACTGATTGTGAAGAGTTCACAGCCGACAATGCTATTATGACTTCTGAGTCTGATTCTAAGGGTGAATTTGAGTTTCCTGAGATTCCGTTCGGCAGCTATATCGTTCATGAAATCGAAGCACCCACAGGATATATTCTGAGTGATGAAAGCTATCCCGTAACTGTTTGCGAGGACGGCGAAATCATTGAAATCACAGCAAAAAACATGAAAATCAGAGGTAATGTAACTCTTACTAAAATTGATGAGGAATACCCTGATAACAGACTTTCCGGCGCTGAGTTTACAGTCTATTCCGATGAAAAATGCGAGAACAAAATCGACGTTCTGACTGAAACCGAAAAGGGTATTTACGTCCTTGAAAATCTTGAATACGGTAAATATTTCTTGAAGGAAACTGTCGCTCCCGATGGCTTTATTCTTGATGAAAATGTGTATCCGTTCAGTATTGAAAATGACGTTGAAACTGTAGAAATCAGCAACACAGAATCTGGAAAAGGATTCATAAACAAGCCAAAAAGGGGTTCTGTGGAAATTACAAAAACCGATGTTTCCACTGGTGAACTTATTCCCAATTGCGGTATTGAAATTCTCGACAAGGACGGCAATGTTGTCGTTCAGGGAAGGACAGATGACAAGGGTATCGTGACATTCGATATGCTTCGTGTGGGCGATTATTTCTACCGTGAATTCGACGCTCCGGACGGCTTTATTCTCGATGAAAATTCCTATCCGTTTACCATTAAAGAGAACGGTGAAATTGTGAAGTGTCAGATGACAAATAAAAGGATTCCGCAGCAGACGACGCCGTACACAGGAGATGATGGCAGTAATCTTTTAGCGTGGATCATGATAGGTCTTTCTCTTACGATTGGCTCAGTTTTATTTATAATCAGAAAGAAAAAAGGCGGTAAAAATGAAGAATAAAATACTAAAAATCTCGGCGGTCGTTTTAGCGATCGCCCTCCTTTTTGGAGGATTATTTTTGCTGTTTCGTGACGATGTTCAGGTGAAAATTCAGGAAGAAAAAATCAAGCCGTATGTGCCGGATTTTACACTTTTGAAAGTGCAGGAAAAAAGTGATTCGGAAGAAGAAAATAACGCTGAAGTTCCGGCTGAAGCGGAAGAAAAGCTAACAAAACAGGTTCAGAATTTGTGTGATAATTTTGATAATTCAATTGGTTGGATATGCATTCCCGAAACTGAGATTAACTACCCTGTGATGTACTCCGGCGACAATGAATTTTATCTTCACAGAGCTGTTGACGGCAGTTATTTAAGGGTAGGTTCGATCTTTCTCGACTACCGCTGTAATGCAGATTTCACAGGCAAAATCAACATTCTGTACGGTCACAACATGAGCGACGGAAGTATGTTTGCGGACGTGACGAAATTTATCGACAGTAACTATTTTGACAGTCATGACTACGGCTGGCTGACTACTGAAAATGCTGTGTACAAAATTGACTTTTTCTCGGTATCGCAGCCGGAAAACTACGACAGCTTTTATGATGTGAACGCAGATGTAAATTCGTGGCTTGACAACCTGAGATCGGACTCATTTATCTGGAGAAATGTAGGAATTTCTGAAGAAAATCAATTTATTTCACTATCCACTTGTACCGGTTCCGAGGGCAGTTCAAGGACTGTTCTCACCGGAAAATTAACTGAAATATAGGAGTTTTTTGTATGAAAAAGAAAATATTTATTGTATTAATCACTATTGCTGTTATGACCTCGATTTGCAGTCTGACAGCATTTGCCGACGGAGATGTTGCGGGAGCTGTTGAAAGTACTTGGACAAGCGCAAAATCTCAGATCAAGTCGATAGTGGACAATGTCGTTTTCCCTGTAATCGACGTAATACTGGCGATTCTGCTGTTTGCAAAGCTCGCAACAAGTTATCTCGATTATCGCAAGCACGGTCAGTTTGAGTGGGCTGCTCCGGCAATTTTATTCGGCTGTCTGCTGTTTTCATTGACTGCGCCGCTATATTTGTGGTCGATAGTGGGGATATAGCCAATGCCCTACATTCCATACACAGAGGAAGAAAAGCGGCTTGCAAACGGCGTGGATCTGGCGGAATTTCTCCGCATGAGGGGCGAGAAATTAGAGAAAGCCGGACGGGAGTACAAGCTGATTTATCATGACGGCAGCGGGAAACACGACAGCATAACGCTCCGTGGCTCGACATGGTTTGATCACAAGAATCAGGTTGGAGGCGGTGCGGTCAAATTCATGCGGTATTTTTACGGCATGGATTTTCAGACCGCAATGAACGAGCTGCTGGGAAGAAGCGTTGCTCCGATTGCCCACAGTCCGCCGAAAGCGGCTGTGACAGAGACAAAACCAAAGGAATTTCGCTTGCCGGAATCCAATGAAAATATGCATCGTGTTTATGCCTACCTCATAAAACAGCGGTTTATCGCTCCTGATATAATCAGCTTTTTTGCGAAAAATCATACTATTTATGAGGACAAGGAGCACCACAACGCAGTGTTTGTGGGCGTGGATGAAAACGGCGTTCCCCGTCAGGCGCATAAGCGTTCGACCAATTCTTTTGGGAAACCGTTCCGCATCACTTGTGAGGGTTCGGATACAAAATATAGTTTCTCCCACTTTGGAAAATCGGAAAAGCTGTTTGTGTTTGAAGCTCCGATTGATATGCTTAGTTACCTGACATTGCATCCTGAAAGCTGGCAGAAGCACAGCTACATAGCCATGAATGGGGTGTATGAAAATGCGGTTTTAACAGCATTGAAAAGTCATTGCAATCTTAGTGAAATTGTACTTTGCACCGATAACGATGCAGGAGGAATCGACGCTGCGGACAGGCTTAGTGACATTTTGAAAGAAAGCGGATATGCCGATATTAAGCGGATTCTGCCCACTAATAAAGATTGGAATGAAGATTTAAAACAGCTTAACGGCGCAGACTTTCTGCCGGCTGTTCCTCACAAAAGAAAAGAAATGTATTATGAAACTGTGTCAGATCTTCAATATTTCAGATACAGTCCCGACAGAACGATCGACCGTATTACAAAGACTTTTCGCAATGAACAATACCGGTATTTGGCAGAGTATGCCTTAGCCACTTCTGCATTTTTTATTGGCAGAAAAAACGAAAATGCGATGTTTGAAAAGCTGAAAGTCAAGCTGTCGGACGAGTACAGAGCGTATACGGATAAGGGGAAACTGTATGCAAAACAGGACGATTTAAAATCCGCTTATCAGTCGGTAATGCGTGATTTGCGGTATACGCAGTCACGTACAAAAGAACAGATTATTCAGATGGCAAAGCTGCTGTATAAGCTTGCGGACTGCGCTGTGAAATGTGAAGTGGAACAGCAATTGTCTGCACTGCAGTTGGCGCAGGAGGAAATACCTCAGATGGATGAACTGTCTGAGGCGCTCCGTTTGGATTACGGATAATCAGAAATTCGAACCGTTCCATCCCCTATTCGGGGTTTCAGAGTATTTGACATATATTCTGGACGGATCGATTGAAAGCTGTTCATTTAAAATTGTGCAGACGCTGTCTGTTAGTTTTTCATAGGCTGAAGAATCGGCATGACCGAAAACGCTTACCTCAACCATAGCGGCAGGAGCGCTGTCTTCTTTGAAGTAAAGAATGTGTTCAGGTTCAATGCCTACCATGAGCCAGCTTTCGGATTTTCCTGGGATCGCAGTGATTGCCTGTCCCAAAGCGGATTTGATTGCAGTTTCCTTTTCATAAGGAACTGCGGCGTTAGTTTTTACATTAATAAACGGCATAGTAATACCTCCAAAAAAATATTGTATTTTAAGTATACCATGTATTCGAAAAATATGCAATAATTGAGTTAAATGTACGATTGCTTTTTCGAGGAATATATGATAAACTATATATGAAAACAGCCTGATGAGGAGCGAATATGTCCAGAAAAAATCATAAAATGATAAACGGTCGTCTGCTTCGCATGGATAAAACCATACGGCATTTAAAGAGCAGTCAGATTGAGAAAATATCTGCATGGCTGAAAGCAGAATTTTTTAAAGCAGCCAACGTAAAGCAAAGAAAGCCAACGAAACCGGAGATTGACGCAATTGTGGACAGCGTGTATGAAAAAATTGAAGAAGCGCAGATATGGATTCCATATCATGAAGTGCGCAGATACATGAGTTCAAAGCAAACGAAATTCTGGAATCAATGGTTAAAACAAAATCAAAACAAGGAACACAGTGGTGAATAACCGCTGTGTTTTTTGTTTACGGAGTAGGTGTTTAAATGACGCAATCTCAACTGATCGGCATTATTGCGATGTCGGTCATTTTTCTTTTACTTATGATACTGGCATACTGCTCCAATAATTATTCGCTCAATGGAATCAAGCGGAAAACTGTTGGACAAGGCCAGCATGGAACAGCTCGCTGGGCAACCAAATCGGAGATAAAGCGGACTTTTGTTTCTCTGCCATTCGAGCCTGAGAAATGGCGTAAGGGCGAGGATCTGCCTACCGTTCAAGGCACGATAGTCGGCTGTAAAACCCATGGAAAACGGACGGTTGCGCTTGTGGACGAGGGCGATGTGCATACGCTGCTCATCGGCGCAGCGGGCGTTGGCAAGACCGCGTACTTCTTGTATCCGAATATCGAACTGGCTCTTGCAAGCGGCATGAGCTTTCTCAATACAGATTGCAAAGGAGATGTTTTTCGAAACTACGGCAGCATAGCTAAAAAGTATTACGGCTATAACGTTTCTGTGTTGGATTTAAGAAATCCGACAAGGAGTGACGAAAACAATATCCTTCATCTGGTGAACAAATATATGGACATGTATCTGTCCGATAAACATAATCTTTCTGCAAAGGCAAAAGCGGAGAAATACGCCAAAATTACGGCAAAAACCATCATCAGCATAGGCGGCGGTGATGCGGCGGCTTACGGCGCAAACGCTTTTTTCTACGATGCGGCGGAGGGTCTGCTGGCTTCATTGATTCTGCTGTTGGCGGAGTTCGGCGAGAAAAATGAACGTCATATTGTTTCTGTTTTCAAGCTGATTCAGGATTTGCTGGAACCGGAAAAGGCAAAAAAGTCCGGCAAAACTGTGCAGCAGAAAAGCGGCTTCAAATCCCTGATGGAACGGCTGCCGGATGAGCATAAAGCGAAGTGGCTTGCCGGGTCTGCGCTGTACTCTGCGGATCAGGCGATGATGTCGGTTATGTCGACGGCATTGTCCCGTCTGAACAGCTTTATCGACTCGGAAATGGAGCAGATTCTTTGTTTTGGTACTGCATTAGATGCGGAAAAATTCTGCAATGAAAAGTCGGCAATCTTTATTGTGTTGCCCGAAGAAGATACCAGTAAATATTTTATGGTGTCATTAATTATTCAGCAGCTGTACCGTGAAATCCTCGTGATCGCCGATGAAAACGGCGGTAAACTGGATAACCGTGTCATGTTCTATGCCGATGAGTTTGGAACTTTTCCAAAAATTGAGGGTGCAGAAGCGATGTTTTCTGCAAGCCGTTCAAGGCGGATTTCCATCGTTGCGATCATTCAATCTTTTGCGCAGCTGAACAAAAACTACGGCAAAGAGGGTCAGGAAATCATCACAGACAACACGCAATTGACCATATTCGGCGGTTTTGCGCCAAATAGTCAGAGTGCGGAGGTTCTGTCCAAAGCGCTTGGAGAGCAGACGGTTCTGTCGGGCAGTGTGTCCCATGGCAAGGATAAGTCCCAGTCGCTCCAGATGATCGGCAGACCGCTTCTCACAGTGGACGAACTGAAATCTATGCCAAAGGGGCAGTTTATTGTCATGAAAACCGGTACGCATCCCATGATTTCGCCTTTAAAGCTGTATTTTAAGTGGGGCATTTCCTTTGAAGAACCATACATTTTGGAGGACAAAGGCGCAAGGGCGATTTCCTACACAAGCAAGGATGCTTTGATGCGTGAGGTAGAAATCCAGTATCCCCAGAGGGCAAAAGCGGTTTCGGAAGATGACGAAGATTTGGAATCCGAACCGCCGAAACGCAGGAAAATTCCCAGAACAGGAGGCGTATAATATCTGAAATTTGCAAGAGAAATTTACGAGTACGGACTGCCCCACAGAGCGGTGGCAGTCTATATGTATCTGTCCAATCGTGCCAACAAAAACAAGGAGTGTTTTCCGTCAGTCAGAATGATTGCAGAGGATCTGCATCTGTCGAAATCCACGGTGTTTCGGGCGTTAAACGATCTGGAACAGGCTGGACTGATTACCCGTGAAAAACGCTTTCGGACAAGCGGCGGACGCAGCTCCACGCTGTATAAATTGAAGGAGAAGTGAGTAATGAGTAAAGAAAATAAATGCAGCCGATATCGTATGACGAAGCGGTATTTCCTCAGAATGAAGCGGAAATGCCGCTGTTTTTACTGCCGTTCCAACCGGCAGTATGCGAATCTGAAACGGTTATTGTCGGCAGAAGAAAAAATTAGAGAATGGAGTGGTGGAGATGTTTGATTGGATCGGCGACGCTCTGGATTGGGTCGGCGACAAGCTTTCAAGCGCCGGCGAAGCGATTTCCGAAGCGGTCTGGGATATCATGCTGGAATGGATTTTTGACACGGTATACGGCGCAATTGCGGAGTTTTTCGCCATGATAAACGGCATGGGATCGGATATTTTTGACGTCCCGCGACCATGTGCATCTCCTATACGGTG
>OHBM01000397.1_pt1 | contig 35516 bp, 30 predicted proteins | sample 1577251 | NCBI WGS metagenome assembly OHBM01 (sample SAMEA3541557, study PRJEB24748) | human gut metagenome | biome: human gut; feature: human-associated habitat; material: faeces | place: China | collected 2012 | reverse complement strand
CCCCGCCGCGAAGCGCTTCGCGGCGGGGAGCTGCATCATATTCAATTATCCCACAGGACGCCGCGCTTATAATCCTCAAAGAACCTGACGAAGGTATCGAACAGCTCCTTGGTCTCGCCGTGCAGACCGGTCTCCCGATGGTAATATGCGCAGACGCTCTCCGCGTCGGGCAGGTACGGCAGCGGGAAGATATCAATATTCCTCATATAATCGCGCTGAAGCTCCGGCGCAAGCATATCCCAGAACAGCTTTGAATAGATAAACACGCCGAGCCCGCCGTTCGCAAGTTGGAACGCGTTTTCGATATTCGTCAGCTCGCAGATGAACTGTGGGTTGATATCATAATACTTCAGATAGCTCGCCAGCGCGCGCCCGCCGGAGGACTGGCGCGGTATCTTTATAAACGGCGCGCTCTCAAAATAGCTGAGGTCTGCGCCCTCGGCAAACTCCGCGCGCACCAGCTCGTAATTTTCACCGGCAAGCTCGCGCATTATCTGCTTCGGCACGACCAAAAGCTGATCCTTCTGGCACAGCGGCACGATCTCATAATTATCCGGCGTACTGCCCAGCGTCCCGATGACGAGGTCGACCCCGTCGTGCGACACGGCCTTTTGCAGCACCTCCGGCGATTCCTCGCTGAAGCGCACATAGGTGTCCTCATGCTCATGAAGATAGTGCGGCAGCACATGCGGCAGAATCGCGCGCGCGACCGTGTGCTCGATGCCGACATGCACGGCGTGCGAGCCGGCGAGGCTCTTGCTGGAGTTCTCCTCATACTGCCGCTTCAGCTGAAGTATGCCCTTCGCGGTCTGCAAAAACTGCCTGCCGTCCGGAGTAAGTACAAGGGGGCGGCTGCGGACGAACAGCGAGGTGTCCAGCTCCTCCTCAAGCTTCGCTATCTGCTTGCTCAGCGACTGCTGCGATATGAACAGGTGCTTCGCCGCCTCCGAAAAGCTCTTCTCCTCGGCAACGGCTATAAAGCTTTTGAGTATCGTAAAATCCATTTTCATTCCCCGACCGCCGGTTTCTTACGCTCCGGCGGTCTTTTTCATCCGTTTTCGGGACGAGTATATCACTCCGCCTGTCAATAGTCAAACTCGCACCTGTGCATATTTAAGGGCGCGGAATCGCCCGAAAAACGGTATGTTTCTGCATAAATCGACGCAAAATTCGTTAAAAATTCATCATTATTCAAAACCTCCGGTGCAGTCCTATCTCTTTTGCACAAAACACCCCCGAAAAAGTTTGCTTTTTTAATGCAAATAGTAAATTCAGCAATTTACTATTGCAAAGTTAAACTTTTGGTTGTATTATATACGCACACAAGGGCGTAATGCAGGGCATGGGCTACTAAATAATTATACATCTCTCCGCGCCTGAGCGACATATTACGGAGGTAAACAAAATGAAAAAATTTATTGCTATGCTGTTTGTTGTATGTATAGTCTTCTCGCTGTGCGCCTGCGGGAGCAGCGGCGGCAGCGGCGAAAGTCTGACCTTTGCTACCGGCGGTGAATCCGGCACCTATTACGCCTTCGGCAGCGTTCTGGCTCAGTACGTCTCCAACAATACCGACATCAAAATCACCGCGGTCGTCGGCAACGGCTCTCAGGCCAACGTTGAAGACCTCGACTCCGGCGCCGTGCAGATCGGCTTCTGCCAGTCCGACGTTATGAGCTACGCCTACTCCGGCACCAACCTCTTCGCCGAGTCCGGCGCAGTCGACAGCTTCTCCGTCGCGGCGGCGCTGTACATGGAGCAGGTCCAGATCGTCACCACCAACCCCGACATCAAGACCGTTGAGGATCTCAAGGGCAAGACCGTTTCCATCGGCGCTCTCGGCTCCGGCGTTTACTTCAACGCAGTCGACGTGCTCGGCGTGTACGGCATAGACGCAGAGAAGGACATCACCCCCGTTTACCAGAGCTTCGGCGACAGCGCTGAGAGCCTGAAGGACGGCAAGATCGACGCGGCATTCATCGTCGCCGGCGCACCCACCACCGCCATCACCGACCTTGCGACCGCCGGCAGCGTCTACCTCGTCAGCATCGACGACGAGCACATGGACACCCTGCTCGCCTCCTCCCCCTACTACGCGCGCAGCATCATCTCCGCTGACACCTACGGCACTCCCGACGACGTCCAGACCGTCGCCGTTGCAGCAGTCGTCCTCGTCCGCGACGATGTCTCCGCGGATGCGGTCTACAAGTTCGTTTCCACCATCTTTGAAAACTCCGGCAGCATCCAGCACGGCAAGGCCGAGGAGCTGAGCGTTGAGTTCGGTTCTTCCATCACTGCCGTTCCCTACCACCCCGGCGCAGCGAAGTACTTCGCCGAGAAGGGCATCGAGGTTGCCACCAAGTAATTTAAATCAGGCAAGTTAAATTTAAAGAATCGCTGCGGCGTCCGCAAGGATGCCGCAGCATGAATAATTTATATCGACGTAAAAAACACGTTAATTTTGAGAGGAGCGGATCACATGTCTATTTTCAAGAGAAATCCCGGAGGGAGCGCGGCGGAAGCTCAGGCCGAAGCCCAGCGCGAAGAAGGATCCGCTCTTGACGCAGAGACCCTGATGCGTAAGTTCGACAAGGAGTCGAACACCCGTATATGGGAGGGCACGCCCGCAATAATCGTGCGGATCATAGTGGTCGCATTTTCGCTCTACTGCATTTGGTCTACGCTGTTCAGCGTGGCGGCGCTCGAGAAGCGTCTGACCATGTTCATGGCGCTCGTCACCATAATGGGCTACCTGACCTACCCCGCCAGCCGTCACCATGTACGCCACAATTATATTCCGTGGTACGATTTCGTGCTGATGGCCGTCGGCGCGGGCTGCTTCCTGTTCTTCTGCCTGAAGTACGACTCGCTCGTAAAGGTCCTGACCAGTGCGTCCAAAATGACCCCGACCTTCACGATAATCGGCATCGTCGGCCTGCTGTGCCTGATGGAGCTGTGCCGCCGCTGCGTCGGCATCCCGATCCTCTGCGTCGCGGGCGTGCTGCTTGTCTACACCTTCAGCACCGGCATGGGCGTTGAGCGCGTGCTCTACACCCTGTTCTACACCACCGGCGGCGTCCTCGGCACTCCCGTACAGGTCTGCGCAAAGTACATCGTCGTGTTCATCATCTTCGGCGCATTCCTTGAGCGCACCGGCATCGCCGAGTTCTTCATCAAGCTTGCAAATTCCCTCGTCGGCGGCTTCTCCGGCGGCCCCGCCAAGGTCGCGGTCATCTCCTCCGCGCTCTGCGGCATGGTCTCCGGCTCTTCCGTCGGCAACACCGTCACCACCGGCTCCGTCACCATCCCCATGATGAAAGAGACCGGCTACAAGCCGGAATTTGCCGGTGCCGTCGAGGCTGCGGCCTCCACCGGCGGCCAGATAATGCCCCCGATCATGGGCGCCGCCGCGTTCCTGATGGCGGAGTACATGAACGTCACCTACGCCGAGGTCGCGCTGCGCGCCATTCTCCCCGCGGTGCTGTACTTCACCGGCATCTTCGTCGCCGTCCATCTTGAAGCCAAGAAGCTCGGCCTCAAGGGCATCCCGCGCAATGAGCTGCCGAAGTTTTCGAAGCTGCTCAGCAAGATATACCTCCTGCTGCCGCTGGTCGTCCTCGTCTGGCTCGTCACCACTGGCACCCGCACAATGGCCTACTCCGCCACCATCGCTATCCTCGTCGCCATCGTCGTCAGCATCATTGACCGCGACGACCCGATAACCTTCGGCCGCATCCTTGAAGCGCTCGAAGCCGGCGGCAAGGGCACCATTACCGTCGCCGTTGCCTGCTCCATGGCGGGCGTCATCTCCGGCTGCATCACCGCGACCGGCCTCGCCTCCAAGATGATCTCTGCGGTCGTTTCCATCAGCAGCAGCGTCACCGTCATCGACCCGACGATGGTCGCCCTGTTTCTGACCATGATCTGCTGCATCATCCTCGGCATGGGCGTCCCTACCACCGCAAACTACTGCATCATGGCCTCCACCTGCGCGCCGATACTCATTACAATCGGTGTCCCCAAGATCGCGGCGCACTTCTTCGTGTTCTACTTCGGCATCGTCGCCGACATCACTCCCCCCGTCGCACTGGCAGCCTACGCAGGCGCGGCCATCGCCAAGGGCAATCCGATGAAGACCGGCGTCAACGCAACCAAGCTTGCGATCGGCGCGTTCATCGTCCCGTACATCTTCTGCATGAACCCCGCGATGCTGCTCATCGATGTGTCCGCGCTGTCGATAATCCAGATCGTCATTACCTCGTTCCTCGGCATCTTCGGCGTCGCGGCCGCGATAAACGGCCATCTCCTGCGCAGGATGCACCCCATCACGCGCATAGCGGCGGCCGCAGGCGGACTTCTGATGATGGATCCCACGCTCATCACCGATATCATCGGTCTGGTGCTGCTAGGCGGCGTGTTTGCATGGCAGTATTTCAGCAGGAAGAAAGCCGCAGCCGCAGTATAAAAAGGCATGAAAAAAGCTGTTTCCAAATTGGAAACAGCTTTCTTATTTTGAGGGAGAGATAATACGCAGCAAGCAAATCACTTGTCCCGCTTCATCTCCGCGAGAGCATAATTCGTGTACTCCGGATCGTTCGTGACGTCCTTGATGAGCTTGATGCAATCAGGGAAATGTATCTCCTCCCCGTCATGGCTCAACTCGATCTCAAGCACCGCACGGTCATCCCAGAAGGGGTAGACGTCGATATCGAAATACTGATTCTCATTTATAAGATAGTAGCGCTGCTTCTCCAGCGGGCGGAGCGAGGGATCGGCCAGCTTCAGCAGCTCCGTGTATTCGTCCTCGGTCAGGCGCTTCTCGTTTTCGACGATCTCGCCTCCGGCGCGGCGCTGCTCGGTCTTATAATAGATATAATGCCCGTCCAGTCCGCGGCGGCGGATATCGGTGGTGCCGTCGCCCGTCCCACAGAGATAGGTCTGCACGATATCAACCCGTTTGCAGGCGGGCATCGACTCAAGCTGCGCAATGTCCGGATGCTCGACAAGGAACTTCAGGCGGCTGCGCTTCGGCCCCTGCTCGCCCAGAAACGCGGCGATCTCGTCTATCAGCCTCAGCAGCTTATTTTCATAGTCGGTCGAATTATCTATGATGCGCAGGTACGGGTGCCCCGCCCACGCGGAGATCAGCCCGTCGTCCAGCCGCGCCGCCTCCTCGGCGGATTCCGTGCGCGCGCGGTTGTTGTCAAGCGTGTAGTATTTCTCCGCGCCGATTGCCGCCGTCACCATGTGGAACACCGCGTCGTAGCTGTCGCGCATGTCTATCTCGTTCATGCCGAGGATGTTCAGCACCTGCTCATACTCCTCGGGGGACATGTAGGGCTTGTTGTCGAGCGTGCCGCGGTCGCAGACGATGAGCACCTTGTCCGTGTGCATCCCGCGCGCTACGTCCTCATATACCTGCTCCTTGGCAAGCTGGAGCCGATACTGCGCGAGCTGATAATCCAGATTGCAGCCGCAGGCATCATAGGTCACGCCGCCGCATATAAGCTCCGTGCAGGTCTCCGGAATAAAAAGCACCGTGTAGCCCTTCATGGAAAACGCGTTCTGTATCCAGCTCTGCGCCGTGGTTTTTCCCGCGCATGGGCCGCCGGTTATCACAATTTTTGTTATCTCCATCTTTCCTCCGATGCTGTGACAGTGTATATTTCTTAATGTCTCAAATTTGATTATACCTAAATCCTTGGCCTTTTACAAGCATAGGAGAATTTTTAACACATCCCCCCCCGCGCCGCAGGCGACGCCGCGCTCTGACAAATTGTACGAATTTCAGATTTATTCCGCCATGTTTTCTCTTTATTTGTTTAAATTGCAATATTGACTTTCCACATCCGCGAGACTACAATAACACCATCAATTTTGAGAGTCCAGTGAAAGGATATGCATCATGTTTCATTTTTCTAACGCAAAAGTGAATACCTGCTGCACTTCCTCCGTGCCTTGCACAGAGGCTGCTTCCTGCTGCTCTCGTTCTCAGGAAAATACCGCTCTCGCTCTTACCATGGACGCCATAATTATGGCGTCCATTTTTGTCGTCATAATATCCATAATTATGGGTCTGCGCCTTACCGCGCTGGTCATACTTAGCGTAATTATTATTTCCATTATTATTTTCACGCCAATCCCACTTGGTATGAAGCGTAACCGCTGTTGATTTATTTTTGATACAACGAAGCGGCTTCGCCAAGTGGCGGAGCCGCTTTTTTGTATATATATTCCACGTTTTAAGGAGAATGCAAAATGAAAAAGAGATTTGTATGTATGTTCCTCGCGCTCGCAATGCTGTTTGCGCTGGCCGCTTGCGGCAACAGCAGCACCCCTGCAGCATCCGATAACAGCTCCGCCTCCGACGGCAGCTCCGACACCATAAAGCTCGGCGGCATCGGCGCCCTGACCGGCGGCTATGCAAACTACGGCCTGTCCGTCCAGCACGGCGCACAGCTCGCCGTTGACGAGATCAATGCCGCCGGCGGCGTGAACGGCAAGCAGCTTGAGCTGAACTTCCAGGATTCCCAGGGCGATCCCGAAAGCGCCGTCAGCGCTTACGGCAAGCTGATGGACTGGGGCATGGACGTTTCTCTGGGCTGCGTTATGTCCGGTGAAACCGCGTCCGTCGTCGCAGCCGCCAAGGAAGACGACGTCCTGCTTCTCACTCCCTCCGGCTCCTCCGACTCCTGCCTCAGCGGCAACGACAAGGCCTTCCGCATCTGCTTCTATGATTCCTACCAGGGCACCGCAGCCGCCAACTACCTGAGCGAGAAGAACCTGGCCACCGAAGTTGGTGTCCTGTACCAGAGCGACAGCGACTACTCCACCGGCCTGTACAGCTCCTTCGTCGCCGAGTGCGCTGATCTCGGCATCAACATCGTCGAGACCCAGACCTTCACCGCCTCCACCAGCACCGACTTCTCCACTCAGGTCAACGCACTTGTCGATTCCGGCGTCAAGGTCGTGTTCATCCCCTTCTACGCTGAAGAAGCTTCCACCTTCCTGACTCAGGCCAAGGGCAAGTTCGCCGATGACGTTTACTTCTTCGGCGCCGACGGTCTTGACGGCATCCTCGGCAAGGTCGAGCAGGATGTCACCATCGCAAACAATGTTCTGATGCTCACCCCCTTCGCAGCTGACTTCACCGAAGAGAACGTCCAGTCCTTCGTCAAGGCTTACGAGGCTGCCTACGGCGCAACTCCCGACCAGTTCGCAGCTGACGCATACGACGCAGTGTACGTCATCAAGGCCGCAGTCGAGAAGGCCGGCAGCACCTCCGGCGCAGCTCTCGCGGCAGTTATGCCTGAGCTTGAAGTCACCGGCGTAACCGGCACCATGACATGGAGCGCCGACGGCAACACCAACAAGAACGCCAGCGCCATCCTCTACTTTGACGGCGTGGGCAGCGTCTTCGGTAACTGATAAAATCCGCTACATCTCATCCTCCATATAATATATTCCCCAACTCCGGCGAGGCCGGAAAACAAGCCCCTATGTCCTCCGTGTATCCGCCCGGAGGATGGGCGCTGTAAAGGAAGACCGATATGACTCATTTTATTCAAACTCTGATAAGCGGCCTGAGCCTGGGCAGCATATACGCGCTCATCGCTCTGGGCTATACAATGGTGTACGGCATCGCCAAAATGCTTAACTTCGCGCACGGCGACATCATCATGATCGGCGCGTACGCGGGCATAGTTACTGTTAATCAGCTTGGCCTGCCTCCGATAGTCGCGGTCATCGTCAGCGTCGTGATCTGCGCGGGGCTTGGTATGCTGATCGAATTTCTGGCCTATAAGCCTCTGCGTCAGGCGCCGCCGCTGAGCGTGCTCATCACCGCCATCGGCGTCAGCTACCTGCTGCAGAACCTCGCCCTGATAATCTTCGGCTCCCAGCAGAAGGCCTACCCCAGCCTCATCGAGCTCTCCAGCTTCACTATCGGAGGGGTCACGGTGGACGGCATCTCCGTCCTGACCCTGCTGATGACGGCGCTGATCATGGTAGTGCTTAGCTTCTTCATCAACAAGACCAAGCTCGGCAAGGCGATGCGCGCCGTGTCGGAGGACAAGAACGCCGCGTCCCTCATGGGCATCAGCGTCAACCGCACCATCACCCTCACCTTCGCCATCGGCTCCGCGCTCGCGGCCTTCGCAAGCATTTTCTACGGCATGTCCTATGTCTACATCAAGCCCACCACCGGCGCGATGCCCGGCATCAAGGCCTTCACGGCCGCAGTTTTCGGCGGCATCGGCTCAATCCCCGGCGCAATGCTCGGCGGCATCCTGCTCGGCATGATCGAGCAGTTCTCAAAGACCTATATCTCCACGCTCTGGGCCGACGCCATTGTGTTCGGCGTTCTGGTTCTGGTGCTGGTCGTCAAGCCCACCGGCCTGCTGGGCAAAAATATTAACGAGAAGGTGTAACGATGAAGAAAAAAGTTAAGCTCAATCATGACGTCGTCACCTTCGCGCTCGTCGTCCTGCTCTATGCCGTTGTCGCGTTTCTGCTTTACAGCGGCAGTCTCACTCGCCAGATAGCCAATATGCTCATCCCGATCTCGGTGTACATTGTCCTCGCGGTGTCGCTGAACCTTGTCGTCGGCCTGCTGGGCGAGCTGTCCCTCGGCCACGGCGGCTTCCTGTCGGTCGGCCTGTTCTCCGGCTGTCTGGTCGCTATCGCGCTGTCTGCCACGTCGCTGCCGCTCTTCGTTCGCCTGCCGCTGTCGATGATTGTCGGCGGTCTCGTCGCAATGGTGTTCGGCTTCATCGTCGGCCTGCCCGCGCTGCGCCTCAAGGGCGATTATCTTGCGATCGTTACTCTGGCCTGCGGCGAGATCATCAAGAATATCATCACGAACCTTGACATCACTGGCGGCGCGCTCGGCCTCAACACCGGCGCGATCTACTCCAACGCCAAAACGCTGCTCCCCTACGCGGCAGTGCTGGTGCTGCTGACGGTGCTGGTCATGATGAACCTCAAGCGCTCGAAGCACGGCCGCGCCATCATGGCCATCCGCGACAACCGCATCGCGGCGGAGTCCATCGGCATCAACGTCACCTACTTCAAGCTCGCAGTGTTCATGCTCTCGGCCTTCTTCGCCGGAGCCGCCGGAACCCTCTACGGCCACTTCTTCGCAAACGTCAAGGCCGCGTCCTTCGACTATAACATGTCCATCGAAATTCTTGTCATCGTCGTCCTCGGCGGCATGGGCAGCGTCCCCGGCTCCATCATCGCGGCGATAGTGCTCCAGCTTCTACCGGAGCTTATGCGCGAGTTTGCCGATTACCGCATGCTGCTCTACGCGATAGTCCTCATCCTCGTCATGCTGGCCACCAACGACCCGCGTATGCGCGAATTCTTTGAGCGGCTGCGCCCGTCAAACCTCGTGAGAAAGCTTGCTGCAAAGAACAAAAAGGAGGCGCAGACAGATGACTAACAAGACCAAACTCGTCACCGTCACGCCGCGCGTCGCCATGCTCACCGAGCGCGACGTCGGCAAGACTCCCGTGCTCGAATGCATCGACCTCGGCATCAGCTTCGGCGGCCTGAAGGCGGTCGACAACTTCAATATAACCATCGGCCGCACCGAGATTGCCGGCCTTATCGGGCCGAACGGTGCCGGTAAAACCACCGTTTTCAACCTGCTCACCAGCGTGTACCAGCCCACCCACGGCACCATCCTGCTCGACGGCAAGGACATCCACGGCATGAGCACCGCGCAGATAAACCACGCCGGTATCGCGCGCACCTTCCAGAACATCCGTCTGTTCTCCAACCTCACCGTTGAGGAGAACATCACGGTCGCGATGGGGCCGCAGATCAAATACGGCCTTGCGAGCAGCATCCTGCACCTGCCCCCATACCGTTGGGAGGAGCGCGTCGCGCACGAGCGCGCGATGGAGCTGCTAAGCATCTTCCACATGGAGGACATGGCAAACGCGCAGGCTGGCAGCCTGCCCTACGGCGCGCAGCGCCGCCTTGAGATTCTCCGCGCGCTGGCGACAAACCCCAGTCTGCTGCTGCTCGACGAGCCTGCCGCTGGCATGAACCCCTCCGAGACCGCGGAGCTGACCGACAACATTCTCGCCATCCGCGACACCTTCAAGATCGCGGTTCTGCTCATCGAGCACGACATGAACCTTGTCATGAACATCTGCGAAGGCATCGCGGTGCTCAACTTCGGCAAGCTCATCGCCAAGGGCAGCGCGGAGGACATCCAGAACAATCCCGAGGTCATCGAAGCCTACCTCGGCCGGAAGAAGGAGGCGTGAACATGGGAGTAATGCTTAAAGTGAACGATCTGCACGTCTATTACGGCAGCATCCACGCCGTCAAGGGTGTGTCCTTCGAGGTAAACGAGGGCGAGGTCGTCACGCTCATCGGCGCAAACGGCGCCGGTAAGTCCACCGTTCTGAACACCGTCTCCGGTCTGCTGCATCCCCGCGCTGGCAGCATCGAATTTGAGGGCACAGATCTCAAGGGCGTGCCCCCGCACAAGATCCTCTCCAGAGGTCTTGCGCAGGTTCCGGAAGGGCGGCACGTATTTTTGCAGATGACCGTTGAGGAGAACCTGGAGATGGGCGCATACACGCAGCCGAAATCCGGTATCGCCGACGGCATAGCCGATGTCTACCGCCGCTTCCCCCGTCTGGAGGAACGCCGCAAGCAGACCGCCGGTACTCTCTCCGGCGGTGAGCAGCAGATGCTGGCCATGGGACGCGCGCTCATGTCGAAGCCGAAGCTGCTGATGCTGGATGAGCCGTCGATGGGTCTTGCGCCCATTCTCGTCGAGCAGATATTCGACATAATCCGCGAGCTGCACGCCGCGGGCACGACCATTCTTCTCGTCGAGCAGAACGCGAACGCCGCGCTGAGCGTAGCAAACCGCGCCTATGTCCTCGAAACCGGCAGAATCGTCCTCTCCGGCACCGGCGATGAGCTGATGCACAGCGAGCAGGTTCAGAAAGCCTACCTCGGCGGCTGAATTGTATATTATATAATAGAAGCGATTCCGGTTTCCGGAATCGCTTCTTGCATACCGCCGTTTGAACTATTGCGATAACACGCATAATGTGCTATAATGTAAAGATATCCGGAGGCCGCGTTTCTGGCGGTTTCCAATCTGCAAAGGATCGATACATCTATGGAGCTGCACGCAAAAACGGTACGCTCACAACTTAACTTTTTCAAACCCTTCGTCGCAAACTGCTCTCTTGAAGTCACCCGCAAGGGGCAGGACAAGCTCGGCGAGCTCATGACCGCGCTCCACAAGCACGAGGTCATGGTCAAAGAGCACGATTTCGGTCGCTTTCAGGGCGCATGGATCATGCCCAAGGATGAGCGGCGCAACGGCGTTGTTCTGTACCTGCACGGCGGCGGCTACACCTGCGGCAGTCTCGAATACGCCAAGGGCTTCGGCGCGACGCTCGCATCTGAGGCCGGAGTGCGCGTATTCTGCGCGGCTTACCGGCTTGCGCCCGAAAACCGCTACCCCGCGGCGCTGGACGATGCGCTTGAAAGCTACAACTACCTCCTGCGGAAAGGCTATTCCACAAAGCAGATCATGCTCTGCGGCGAGAGCGCGGGCGGCGGACTCATCTTCGCGCTGTGCCTGAAGCTCAAGCAGCTGGGGCAGGCGCTGCCCTGCGGGCTTATCGGCATCTCGCCGTGGACGGATCTCACCGGCTCCGGCGACTCCTACGAGACGAACAAGGACGTCGACCCCTCGATGACGCAGGAGCTGCTGCAATTCTACGCCCAGTGCTACACCGACGACGCCGCGGATCCGCTCTGTTCCCCGCTCTTCGGCGACCTCACCGGTCTGCCTCCGTCGCTGCTGTTCGTCGGCGGTGACGAGATAATGCTGGACGACACGCGGCTGCTTTACGAAAAGCTGACCGCCGCCGGCTGCAAGAGCCGCATGATCGTTGCGCCGGAGCGCTGGCACGCCTACGTGCTCTACTGTCTGAGCGAGAACATGCCCTCGGACTTCGAGGCGATAAACAAGTTCATGGATCGCGTTCTGTCTCCGGCGCGCAGCCTTCGCTGGATGCGTCTTGACAACGCAGCAAAAATATACCCCGCAGCGAAGCGCCGCAACTGGGTCAACTTCTTCCGTCTCTCGGCAGAGCTTTCGGAGCCGGTCGATATTCCGGTGCTGCGCGCCGCGCTGGACGTGACGGTGCGCCGCTTCCCGTCGATAGCCGTGCGCCTGCAGCCCGGCGTATTCTGGTACTACCTTGAGCAGCTGCCCAAAGCGCCGGAGATTCAGGCCGAGCGCAGCTGCCCGCTGGCGCATGCGCCCTTCGGCAAGGTGCGCGAATGCGCGCTGCGTGTGCTGGTATACAACGAGCGCAACCGCGTCGCGGTCGAATTCTTCCACGCAGTGACAGACGGCAACGGCGGCATGACATTCTTCAAGACCCTGCTCGCCGAATATATCAGCCAGAAATACGGCGTCGCCGTGCCCACGGAACATGGCGTGCTCGGCAGGCTGGAGGAGCCGGACGAGGAGGAACTGGAGGACAGCTTCCTCCGCTACGCCGGAGACGTGAAGGCCAGCCGCAAGGAAGCCACGGCCTACCACCTCACCGGAACGCCCGAACCGGACGGCTTTAAGAACCTCATCACCATGATCGCACCCTCGGACGATGTGCGCGCCGCCGCGAAGCGGCACGGCGTGACCGTGACGGAGCTGCTCTGCGCGGCGATGATGCAGGCCATAAACGAGCTTCAGGCCGAGCGCGTACCACAGCGCCGCCTGCGCAAGCCCGTCAAAGTCCTGCTCCCCGTTAACCTGCGCCGCATGTTCCCCAGCAAGACCCTGCGCAACTTCGTCTCGTACATCACGCCGGAGATCGACCCCTGCATGGGTGATTACAGCTTCGACGAGATATGCTCCATCGTGCACCACCGCATGGGGCTTGAAAATAACCCCCAGTCGATGCGCGCGAAATTCGCCGCGAACGTCGCCAGCGAGAAATCCCCTTTCCTGAAGGTCGTGCCGCTGTTCGTCAAGAACATCGTGATGAAAGCCGTGTTCGACAGGGTGGGCGAGTGCAAATCCTGCCTCTGCCTCTCGAACCTCGGCAACGTCCAGCTTCCGGAGGTCATGGCGCAGTATGTCTCGCGGCTGGATTTCATAATCGGCGTACAGGCCAAGGCGCCGCACAACTGCGGCGTGGTCTCGTGGAACGGGACGATGTATATCAACTGCATCCGCAACATCCGCGAAGCGGAGCTTGAGATGCGGTTTTATCAGGTGCTGAAGTCGCTGGGTATCCACATCAAGGTGGAGAGCAACATGCGTTAATAACCGTCTGCGGTAATTTGGAGGATTCTTATGTATTGTATAAAATGTGGCGTTGAGCTTGCGGACAGCGAAAAGGTCTGCCCTCTATGCGGCACGCGGGTGTTTCACCCCGACCTGCCGCGCAGCGAGAGCGAAGCTCCCTTTCCGGCCGACAACCGCGTGCTGCCGGAGGACGTGAACCGCTCTGGTGTGCTGTTCATTCTCACGGCGCTGACACTGCTCCCCGCCGTGCTGTGCATCGTGTGCGACTGGCGCATCAACGGCTCCATCGTGTGGTCGGGCTATGCCGCGGGCGGCGTCGCCCTGCTGTATATCACCGTTGTGCTGCCGCTGTGGTTCCGGCACCCGAACCCCGCGATCTTCGTTCCGGTCGATTTCGCCGCGATAGCGCTGTTCCTGCTGTACATCAACTTCGCTGTCGGCGGGCACTGGTTCTTGTCCTTCGCCTTCCCCGTCACCGGGGCGATTGCGCTGCTCGTCACCGCGGTCGTCACGCTCATGCGCTACGTCCCCGGCGGTGCGCTGTATATCTTCGGCGGCGCGCTCATCCTCACCGGCGGGCTGAACGTACTTATAGAGTTCCTGCTGCACATCACTTTCGGCATCGAGGGCATGTTCGTCTGGTCGATCTACCCGCTGACGGCCTGCGTTCTGCTCGGCGTGATGCTGCTGGTCGTCGCGGTATGCAAGCCGCTGCGCCGCTCGCTGCACAGGAAATTCTTCCTGTAATTTATCAGATAACGACAAAAGCGCTGTCAAAAAGTCCTGTCCGGACTTTTTGACAGCGCTGAAATTATTCTGCCGTTAACGCTTAAAGCCGATTACCACTCAAGGTTCTTCTCGTTTTCCTTGCTGAAAACGTGCGCGACGTTGCCGTCGAAGCTGAAGTGCACGGTGTCGCCCATGGCGTAGTGACCCTTCATGTCGATGGTCGGAACGATGATGATAACGTCCTTGCCCTCGGCGGAAACGTGCAGATGCACGGAGGAGCCCATCATCTCGGACACGTCTACCTTCGCGGCTATGCCGGTCTCGCCAATGGTCGTATGCTCGGGACGAACACCGAGAGTGACCTCCTGAGACTGAACGTCCTTTGCGAGCAGGCGCTCTTCCTTCTCAGCATCAAGCTCAACTCTGTATCCGCCAAGCTCGACGAAGAACTTCTCGCCTTCGCGGACAAGCTTTGCATCGAAGAAGTTCATCTGAGGGGTGCCGATGAAGCCTGCAACGAAGAGGTTGCGCGGGTTGTTGAAGACCTCCTGCGGGGTGCCGATCTGCTGGATGTAGCCGTCACGCATGATGACGATACGGTCGCCCAGCGTCATGGCCTCGGTCTGGTCATGGGTGACGTAAATGAAGGTGGTGTCGATACGTTCGCGCAGCTTGATGATCTCGGCGCGCATCTGGTTACGCAGCTTTGCGTCGAGGTTGGAGAGCGGCTCGTCCATGAGGAAGACCGCCGGATCGCGCACGATGGCGCGGCCGATGGCGACACGCTGACGCTGGCCGCCGGACAGAGCCTTGGGCTTACGGTCGAGATACTGGGTAATGTCCAGGATCTCCGCGGCCTCACGGACCTTCTTATCTATAACGTCCTTCTTCTCCTTGCGCAGCTTCAGAGAGAAGGCCATATTTTCATACACGGTCATGTGCGGGTAAAGGGCGTAATTCTGGAAAACCATTGCGATATCGCGATCCTTGGGGGCGACGTCGTTCATGAGCTTGCCGTCGATATACAGCTCGCCCTCAGTGATCTCTTCCAGACCTGCGACCATGCGCAGCGTGGTGGACTTACCGCAGCCGGAGGGGCCGACCAGAACGATGAATTCCTTATCGGCTATCTCAAGGTTGAACTCCTGCACCGCGACAACGCCCTGCTCGGTTATCTGAAGGTTGGCCTTCTTCTCCTCGGACTCGTCCTTCTTTTTCTTTTTCTTCTTACCCTCGCCGCTGATGAACGGGTAAATCTTTTTCACGTTTTTAAGAACTACAGTTGCCATACTGCCGACTCCGGCTGCCGGGCCTCCGCCCTGACCGCCTCGCGGGGGCATCGCCTCCCGCATTACGACAGGTCTCCACACTGCCGCACCCTGAGTCTCAGGGAAATTGATATTCCTCCTTGTTAATGCTGTACGGGGCTGAGTCATGGAGAGCCGCGCACGCAGTCAGATTAGACCTGCAGCGATGATACTGTCAAGCCATATATATTATACAGATTATTATCTGATATTGCAAGCCAATATTCACCGTCCAAAATTGTGCAAATTGCTGTGCTTCCTTGAAATTTCGGATGCATTGTGCTATACTGATAATATGATAATTATACCCGTTCGCGGGCAGGAGGAGACACATATGGCATCCCATGAAAGCCAGCCGCGCAGGCAGAACAGCCATGCGGCAAGAGTAAAGGAGAGAGAATCCCATGTAAGGCGCCCTCGGAAAAAGAGCAAGGCGCCCCTCATCGTGGGTCTTATACTGGCGATTTTTGTGCTGGCGGCGGTGATAGCGCTGCTCTGGATCGAATCCAACTGCGTGCTCGTCGGCGGCAAGCTCTACCGGCAGGGCGACACGATTGACCTGCGCGGCGGCGAGGTCAGCATTGCGGAATACGATGAGCTGCGCGCCCGCTTCCCTGACAGCGTGATCCTCTGGAACGTGCCGATAGGCAGCCGCAGCTTTGACAGCAGCTCCACCTCCGTCAGCGTTGACAATTACAGCGAGGCCGAGATAGACAGCTTCCGCTATCTGCCGCAGCTCAAGACCATCGACGCGTCGGACGCCGACTGCTATGACGTTATAATGAAAACCATCGACGCCTACCCGAACTGCACCGTCAAATATCAGGTGAAGCTGGGCGGCTCGGCCTACGCGGGCGACACAGCGCAGCTCGTGCTCGATTCTCCGGCAGCGCTCAGCGAGCTGGAAGCGCGCCTGCAATATTTCCCGCAGCTTGAAAGCGTCGATCTCCGCGCCGCCGGACTCGGCGACGACGAGGAAGACGCGCTGATAGACGCGTTCCCCGACATAAGCTTCCTCCGCGAGGTGGAGCTTGCGGGCAAGAGCTTTGACACCTCCGCCGCGGAGCTTGACCTGAGCGGCACGGATATCGACGTCCAGACGCTTGTTGCCGCCGCGCCGCGCTTCACCGGCACAGAGACCGTGGAGCTGGGCAGCCGCGAGCTGTCGTTTGACGACATCGAGGCCGTCCGTGATGCATTCGGCGGAGCCGCCGTGCACTGCAAGCTGCGCGTTTACGGCACGCAAGTTGATTCTTTCGCGGAGGAACTGAACTATAACGGCCAGTACCTCGGTGACACCGGCGACGCCGAACGAGCCGCATCCGTCATGCCGTACCTCCGGAAGCTGTACATGGATAACTGCGGACTCTCCGACGAGGTGCTGGGCGCGCTCGACGACAAGTTTGAGAACCTGCGCGTCGTGTGGACGGTGTACATAAAGGGCTTCCCCTGCAAGACCGACGCCGACAATTTCTGCGTCTCCAAGTACAGCAGCAGCTACGGCCCGCTGGGCGACGATCTGATCGACCCGATAAAATACTGCAAGGACATGGTCACGCTGGATCTCGGCCACATGGACTACACGAATCTGAACTTCGTGAAGAATATGAAGCACCTCAAGTATCTCATCTGCGGCGACACGAAAGTGACTGATATCAGCGCGCTGGCCGACCTTGAGGAGATATATTTCATTGAAATGTTCCTCACGCCCTGCTCCGATTTCTCCGTGCTGGCAAACTGCAAGTCCCTGAGGCATCTCAACATATGCTATTGTCCGGTCGCGGACTACACGCAGCTCAAGGAACTGAGCTTCCTTGACAGGCTGTGGGTCAAGCGCTGCGGTCTGACTGACGAGCAGATCGCCGAGATCCAGGAGGCCTGCCCCAACACCTGGATAATGGTCGATAACGGCGACCCGTCCTCCGTCTGCTACGATTGGCGCTGCAACGACAGCTACTTCGATATGCGCGATAACCTCGGCATGTTCTACATGGTCGCCAAGCCCGCGGCATAATATATTGTGTAATAAAATCGCATGGTGAGATCACCATGCGATTTTATTATCGCTGAACGGGAATTGATGCACCATCCCCTCGGCTTCCTCTGACGAGGGAGCTGTCGGCATCAGCCGACTGAGGGAGAGAAAATCTCGTGCTTTACCGCATGAAAAATCGGCGCGCTAATCAAAAGCCCTCCTGTCATTGCGAGGAGCGCAGCGACGCTGCAATCCGTTCTCCTCATGTCGGCACACCGTTATCGTCCGGTGTGCGGGGATGACAAGGTGTTTTTACATTACTGTGTCTTTTCTCTAATGGCACTCTCTATCAATTGGCGACCCCTCAGTCGCTAACGCGACAGCTCCCCTAGTAGGGGCGCCAAAGGGGGTACGGCGAAGCGGCGGCTCACATAAAATCCCCAATAAAAAAGCAGACGGTATAAACCGTCTGCTTTTCATTTCAATATGTATCAGCAATCAGGGCTTGGGGACAAAGCCGCCAAGGAAGTTGCCGATCTCACCGGCCAGTTCGAAGGTGCCGTCGATGATCTGATGATCGTTGTGGTTCTTGCTGCCGTCAACAATGTCCTTGATGGCGCCGGCGATGCCGCTGCCATTGGAGCCGTCCTGGCCGCCGTTGCCGCCATTATTGCCGTTATTGCCATTGTTGCCGTTGCTTCCGTCCTGACCATTGTTTCCAGAGTTGCCGCCGTTATTACCGGAACCACCGTTGTTGCCGCCGTTTCCGTTATTGCCGGAGCCGCCGTTGTTGCCGTTGGAACCGTTATTGCCGGAACCGCCGTTGTTGCCGCTGCCGCCATTGTACTTACCGGAGTTGCCGCCGGTGCTTCCGGTCTTGCTGCCAGTGTTGGTGGTGTCAGCATCGAGGTCGAGGTCATCGGCGAGATCTTCCATCTCTTCGTCTTCGTCAAGATCCTTGTCCTTGAGGCTGAAGTTGCCGCAGGAAGCAAGAACGATGACCAGAGCTACGACGAGAACGCCGACGATAAGCAGAGTCCAATACTTCTTCTTCATGATATCTCCCCTAAAAATTTTTTTATGCCCTCCTATACAGGCATAATTTACCGATACCAATTTACCACCAATTAGGCGGCAAGTCAAGATATATATTACAAAAAAGTTTGGTTTTGTAATTATTTAAGAATTGACTATCCCCGTCTGCCGCGCATCTCGCGGCGGCGTCTGTTGATGTAGCGCTCAAAATCGCCGTTGTCGATAAACTCCGCCAGCACAAGCTGCTCGAACACCGGCACCGTGCAGGAATAAAAATCCAGCCGCTCGGCGTACTCGCGCATCAGCGGCGCAGGCAGCAGCATATAACCCATGCGCATCGAGGGTGCAAAGGTCTTGCTGAAGGTATTTATATAGATGACTCGCTCCGGCGCGACGGAAAATATCGTCTCGACCTGCTTCGCGGCGGCGGAGAACTCCGAGTCGTAATCATCCTCAATAATATATGCGCCGCGCTCCTCCGCCCATGCAGCATATTCATGCCGCTTTGAGGCGGATGCGGTCACGCCGCTCGGAAAGCTGTGATACGGCGTGACGTGCAGCGCACCGGCGGCACAGCCGAAGAGCGCATCACTGCGGATGCCGTCCGCGCCCATCTTCAGCATGACGCAGTCCGCGCCGTTGGCCTCGTAAACCAGCCGTATCTTCTCATACGACGGATCCTCCAGCGCGAACATGCATCCGCGGCCGAGAAGCTGCACGACGAGCCCGTAGAGATATTCCGCGCCGGAGCCGACGATTATCTGCTCCGGGTCGGCGATTATGCCGCGGCTCCGCGCGAGGTAGGCCGCGATCGCCTGGCGAAGCTCAGTACAGCCTCGGTTCGGTGCTCGAGAGAGGATGCGCTCGCCGCTGTCGCTCAGGACGCGGCGCATCGTACGCGCAAGCACGGAAAACGGGAAATCCCGCGGTGCGTCCGCCCGCTGCTCCTGCGGCGCGGTGCGCGGCAGCGCCGGAGCGGAGCCGCCGAAGCACACATAGTACCCGCTGCGCTGGCGGCTCTGGATATAGCCTTCCTCTTCAAGCAGCTCATACGCGTGCTCGACCGTTATCACGCTCACGCCGAGCTCCGCCGCGGCGAAGCGCTTTGAGGGCAGCTTCGCCCCGTCTTTGAGCCGCCCCGCCACGATATCGTCGCGGAGCTGGCGGTATATCTGAATGTACGCGCTCTGCCCGGAGGCTCTGTTGACTGTATATTTCATAATCTGGTCTTATAAAATTCTCCTTAACTGGCAATATTAATAATACCAATCTGATATTATAATAGGCCACATCAAAAGTCAAGGGTGATAAATATGAAATCCAAGCAAATAAAAGTCATGGCCGTGACGGCTATCCTCATGGCCTTCAACATCGTGCTCAGCTCCTTCGGCGTTCCGGTTCCGGGCGGGCACATGTACCTCAACGACGTCATCATCTGCACCGCCGCCATCCTGCTTAATCCCTTCGGCGCGTTCATGGTGGGCGGCGTCGGCGCGTTCATCGGCGACCTGCTGTTTTACCCGACGCCGATGTTCGTCTCTCTCGTGACCCACGGGCTTCAGGCTGTTGTGATATCGCTTGCGACGCGCCGTCTCGGCAAGGATCGCCCCTCCGGCTCCGCCATCGGCGTGGCCATCGGCGCAGTGATCATGGTCGTCGGCTACTCCCTCGGCCGCGCATTCATTTACAGCACGCCCGAATATGCGCTGCTGAAGCTGCCCTTCCAGATCGCACAGGCGGTCGTCGGCGCGGTGGTCGGCTGGCTGCTCTGCTGGAAGTGCAAGATCGCAGAGCTGTACGAGAAGCGCTTCGGAATAATGAGCTGAACTAAAAAACAGGCTTCGCAGTTTAACGCTGCGAAGCCTGTTTTGTTATATCGCGTATTGGCTCGTGTACAGATCGTAGTAGAAGCCGCGGCGGGCGAGAAGCTCCTCGTGCCGTCCGGTCTCGACTATCTGTCCGTCGCGCAGGACGAGGATGAGGTCGGAGTCCACTATGGTGGAGAGCCGGTGCGCGATGACAAAGCATGTGCGGCCGCGCATGAGCTTATCCATCGCGTTCTGGATAAGTATCTCGGTACGCGTATCGACGTTCGAGGTCGCCTCGTCGAGTATCAGCAGGCGGCGATCCGCCAGCAGCGCGCGGGCGATGGTCAGCAGCTGCTTCTGTCCGCCGGAGATGCTGGCCGAATCCTCACTGACAACGGTGTCATAGCCCTGCGGCAGAGTGCGGATGAAGTGATCGCAGTAGGCTTCGTCGCAGGCGGCGATTATCTCCTCCCGCGTTGCGTCCGGACGGCCGTAGGCGACGTTGTCGGCTACGGTGCCGCTGAAGAGCCATGTGTCCTGAAGCACCATGCCGAACAGCGCGCGGACATCGTCGCGCGAAGTCTCGGAAATGTCGTAGCCGTCGATGCTTATGCGGCCGCTGTCGATATCGTAAAATCGCATGAGCAGGTTGACTATCGTGGTCTTGCCCGCGCCGGTGGGGCCGACGATGGCGATCTTCTGCCCGCGCTTTACATCAATATTGAGGTCGCGGATGAGAGGCGTGTCCTTGCTGTACGAGAAGCTGACGTCCTCAAATTTCACGTCGCCCTTGACGTCGGCGGGGATGTGGCCGCTCTGCTGCGGCTCCTCCTCGGCGTCCAGCATGTCGAACACACGCTTCGACGCGGCCTTGGTGCGCTGGAGATTGCTCATGCCGTCGGCTATCTGCTCCAGCGGCGAGGAAAACTGCCGCGCAAACAGCACCACCGTCACGACAACGCCGATGCTCACGCCGCTTTCGACGATGAGCACGCCGCCGAGGACGCAGATTATGATGTACGCAAGCGCGTTTGAAAACGCGATGCATGGTCTAACCAGCGAGCCGAAGAAGTTTGCCTTCGCCTCCGACTTTTTCCGCTCCTCACAGATGTCGTGGTGCGTGTCGATGGTCGCCTGCTCGTAGTTATAGGCCTTGGTGGTCTGGTAATTCGTGAAGCTCTCCTCGACATGGGCGAAGCGCTGCCCGCCGACGGCAAACATTCTTTCGAAATGCTTACCGCTCAGGTTCGATATCTTTATCGACAGCAGCACCGACACCGGCATGAACAGTATCACGACCAGCGCCAGCCGCCAGTCCTCAAGCAGCATCATCACGGCGATGGCGATTATCTGCAGGAAGCCGACCATCAGCGTGTCGATAATACTGTGGATGGAGTTGCCCATCGTCGAGACGTCCTCGGTCATGCGGTCGAGTATCTGGCCGACGGGAGTTCTGTCCACGAAGCTTACGGGAAGCCGGCTTATCTTGGCAGAGAGCTTGATGCGCAGGGCGCAGGTGAAATAGCGGCTGACGACGTTATTGAGCAGCAGCATTTTCAGCCAGCTCATCAGGCCCTGCAGCAGGTACACCCCCGCCAGCGCTAGGCATCCGCCCGTGAGCGCCGCGGTCAGGCTCGCTCCGGTGAAGCTGCCCGCCCAGTAATCGTACAGGAGCTGGACGCAGTCGCCCAGCAGCTGCGGCGCGGCGACGGCGCAGGCGATTATGCCAAGGCTTATCAGACATGCCAGCGCCAGCCATTTATATATCGGCTTTGCCTCCTGCACCAGTCTCAGCAGCACGGCGCGGTCACTGCGGCGCCGCTCGCGGGAGGCGGCTCTATCCTTTTTGGTCTTCATTTCGCCTCACCTCCGGTCTGGGAGACGTAGATCTCCCGATAGATGCGGCAGCGCTCGAGCAGCTCTTCGTGCCGTCCGGCGTCGACCAACCGCCCGCCGTCCATGACGAAGATGCAGTCGCTGCTCATCGCGGAGCTGATACGCTGCGTGATGACGATCTGCGTCCGCCCCTGTATCTTTTCGCCCAGCCGTGCGCGCAGACGCGCCTCGGTCATGAAGTCGAGAGCGGAAAAGCTGTCGTCAAAGATAAAGATCGGGGCGTTTTTCAGTATCGCGCGGGCGATGCATATGCGCTGCTTCTGCCCGCCGGAGAGATTCTTGCCGGACTGCTCGAGCATATGCTCCAGCCCGTCGGGCAGGCTGTCCACATAGTCGGCCATCTGCGCGATGCCGACGGCCTCCTCTATCTCCGCCTCGCTCGCGCCGGGGCGGCCCATCTCGATATTCCGGCGGATGCTGCCGGAATATATCGCGGGGCGCTGGAGCACGCAGCTCATATTGTCGCGGATGGTCTTGCGGTTTATCGTGGCGGCGTCGCGCCCATCGAAGTAAATCTTGCCCGACGTCGGCAGGCGGAAGCTCATCAGCAGCTGCACCAGAGTGGATTTGCCGCTGCCCGTGCCGCCGATGACGGCGACCTTTTCGCCGGCACGGATATGTAGCGAGACATCCTCCACCGCGGGGACGCTGGCCCCGTCGTAGCAGAAGCTGACATGCTTAAACTCTATATCGCCCTTCAGCTCCAGCGCCTCTTCGGGGTTGGGGTCGGCGATGCCCTCGGAGTCGAGCACCACGCCGATACGCCCGGCGGCAACCTTCGCGTGAGGTAGCATGACTATCATAAACGCCGCCATCACGACGCCGTTCATCGTCAGCGCGACATACTGGACTATCGCAAAGATGTCGCCGCCGCTGACGCCGCTCAGGCCGTTTTCCATGCGCCAGCCGCCTATCCACACGATAAGCACCGCCGCCATGTTCATCAGCGCGATGGTCAGAGGCGAGACGAGTCCCATGCTGACATTCGCGTGGATGATGTTGTCGGCCATGACATGCGTGGCCTCGTCGATGCGCTTATGCTCGCGCGGCTCGCTGTTGAAGGCGCGGATAACGCGGATGCCGTGCAGGCGCTCGCGGACAATGTCGTTCTGCTTGTCGACGTAGCTGTCGGAGATGACCCACAGCGGCTCGATCTTTCTGCCGATCACGGTGACGATGACGAACACGACCGGCACGAACACCAGCATGATCAGCGCGAGCACCGCGTCCTTGCGCATGGCCAGCAGCACGCCGCCCAGAAACAGCACCGGTATCGTCACGACGCTGCCGGAGAGCATCGACGCGACCCATGAGAGACCGCCGATATCATGCGTCGCGCGGCTGAGGAGCGCGGAGGTGCCGATGGAGCTGAACTCCTCGAAGCTCATGTTGTTGACGCGGTTGAACACCGTCTCGCGCAGATCGGTACAGAAGCCCGCGACGACCTGTGCGCTGAGGTACGCGCCGCCCAGCACCGTACCGAGGCTTATGAGCGCGACGATCAGCATACGCCCGCAGCAGCGGAGTATGTACGAGAGGTCGGCAAGATAGACGCCCTTGTCGAGTATGTCGCTCATAATGGTGGGCAGGAGCAGTTCGCACAGCGTGGACGCCGCGCTCAGCAGCACCGCCAGCAGGAGCTGCGCCCTGTACGGCCTCAAAAACGGAATGATTTTCTTCATAAATTCTTTTATGTCCTCTTAGTTTCAGACCCAGTGCGCAAAAATGCCCGGAAGATGATGCTCCCGGGCAATGTCCGCAAAAATGTGCAGGGCAAATTACGCACAGAGCCGCCCGGATTCGGTATTCTTGTTCAGCTTTCCTGCAGACTTGATGCTCATCTTGGCGACTCCTTTCTATAATAATATATAAATTGCTTTATCGCTTTATTAGATTAACACACGGGGTATATATTGTCAAACATTTTATACTTATTTTCTTCCACTATTGGTTGACACCGGCAGCCCCGCGTCCTCGAAGGTCGCGTATACCTTTTCGGCGTACATCCGTATCTCCCCGTCCGGCAGCCTGAACGTGAAGCGGCGGCCATAGAACGGCAGCCCCGTGAGGATGTCCCACAGAGAATCCAGATTCTCGCCGTACCAGTCCTGCCAGTGCATCTTCTCGCGGAGCACGGAGTAGATATCGTGCCGCGTCGCGCAGTGGGACAGGTCAAGCTCCACTTCAGGGGCGAGTGCGTCCAGCAGCCCCTTGCAGCCGGAGTATATGTCGTTCCATGCGGCGTCGAAATCGTCGGTATACCACGGGTCGGCGACGTCGTCGTCCGGGCGGCCGCAGTATTCGGTCAGCTTATGGAGCTTGCCGTCCGGGTCGCCTCCGCAGATGCGCAGCATATTGCGCAGGTTCGCCGCGTCCATGCCGATGAGCAGGTCGTACGCGCCGTAATCCGCCGCAGTCATGCGGCGGGCGGTTTTGCCCATAGTGCTATTGTGATTAAATTGTTTCCGTTAACGCAACACGGGGTTGCCCAGTTCTTCGCTGCTGGTCGCGGCCGAGGCAATGTCGAATTCCCGCTCCAGCCCCGCCGAGGCGGCGAGCGACTTCATCACAAATTCCGCCATCGGGCTGCGGCATATATTGCCGTGGCACACGAAAAGTATTTTTATCATCTATCTAAACCTCTTGAATTTACTGATTTTCCTTGATTTTCAGGCATTTTCTCAAATGGTCCGATGCTCGTTCACTTGGCATATCGTAGCATAAATTCGCACATCTTTGCCAGCAAAAGTAGTACAACAAGTAGTAAATTGAGCCTAAAATCGTGTTTTACTACTGGCCCTTTTTTGCGATATATGGCGAAATTCTATGGCAGAGCTTTGCCGTAAATCCTTGCCCTGCAACAAGAGTACGGATTGTACCGGGAATTTTCTGCCGCTTTCATATTTTGCCGTATCGCATACCCGCTGAACTCCCTCTACCACGAAAAGTAGTAACTACTCAGCATTGGCTACTCGCTGCAATTCCTCCTGCGCATCCTCAAATCCGATGTGCGTATAAGTATTGAGCGTCACGCCAATGTCAGAATGACCCATGATGTATTGAAGCGTCTTGGGGTTCATTCCGCTTTTTGCCATGTTCGAGCAGAACGTATGTCTGCAAACGTGCGGCGTGATCTTCGGCATCTGCACTTTATAGATGCTGTTGTACTTCTCGCAAATATGCTGGAAATACTTTTCCCAATGCAGGGCCACCATCGGCATATCGTTTTTATCCAGATAGAGAAAACCGCTTTTGCCGCAAATCATCGGTTCCACTTTTGGTTTTTTCCTGTTGGCAATGATGCGCTTGAAGCACTCATACACATCATCCGTCATAGGGATAACCCGTGTACCGCTGCTTGTCTTGGTGTCCTCGATGATATACTCCATATTCCGCTTCCGCTGCAACTGATGGTTAATGTTAATCTTTCGATTTTTCATATCCACATCCGCCAGCGTCAAACCCACAAACTCTGAAATCCGAAGCCCGGTCTTAAACAGAATATAGATACCATCATGGTATTTGCAAAAATGCTTGTCACTCGCCACAAATTCAAGAAACGCTCTTTCTTGCTTTCTGGTAATCGCTTCCCTTGTCACGCTGTCGTTGACTACGACGGTGGCAAGCTGAAATTCAAATGGATTCTTGCGTATCAAATCATCATCAACGGCCATCTGAAAGGCAGGTCGGACAACACCCCTGATAGAATGGATGGAGCTGTAACCCCTGCCATCCTGCTGCAACTTTATCAGCCAGCATTTCGCGTCAGACTGCTTCACTTTGTCAATCCGGCGCTTGCCGAATTCCTCTTTCTTAATGATATTGAGGACAAAGTTGTAATTGGCCTCGGTATTATGCCGGACGCCTGTTTTCTGCATGAGATATTTTCTTACCAGTTCCTCCACAGTCATTTCACCACCGCGAGGTACAATCTGATCGTCAATATCTTTCTGAATCAGTTTTTCTTTCTCCCGCAGAGAAAGATCGTCCCGCTTGCCCGTTGGCAGCTTATCCGTTTTCTCCAATTTCCAGCTATAAACAAACTGGGGCTTTCCTGTTGCGTCGATATATTTGAACGCATATCGTCCATCTTTGCGTTGGCTCTCTCCGTTGCGAAGAATACGATTTCTGTTATCTCGTCTTTTCTCGCTCACCGTTCATGCTCCTTTCTGTGAAAAGAGCCTCCGCGCGATATACTAACAGTATATCATAGCGGAGGCCCTTTTTCTATTGCTAAATGAAGCAAAACTCGGAGCCAAAAGGCAGAATATATGATCTTCAAGCGCGTATAGCAAATGCTTTTATCATCAGCGAAAGATCAGATGGCCGACAAATCATCCAGAAAGGCTTCAAAGCGTTTCCGCTTAATCAAAACCTTTACTCCATTCTGAATTACAAAGCCAGAATCCATATTCTCGGCTACCAGCTTTCGCATTTTCTTCTCACCAATATTGAAATATTCCGATGCTTCATCAATGGTAAGGCAAAATTTATCTTTTACCTGAACTTCAATTTCGCCTGCCATGATTCACCTCCCTTTCTTCAAGCGGCAGCATAGACTATCATTCCATGCCGCCATGAAAGATGAATAAATGGGCAAGAAACGGACGGCTGGTGGCATCAGCTCCACAGGAATTTCACCTCGGCCCATGCTTGTGGGTGCGCCGCGCAATGCTGTGTGGGCGTTCAACGCGGGAGTATCGTTAGCGTATGTGCCGCTGCTTATGAGCTGCCAACTCTCGGTGTAGATGGTTCTCGCTCACTCATGGAACATGAGGTCATGGCGCATCAACCGACGCGGAACATACAGAATGTGTCCGTTGCCCTATACTGCTCCGATGGCATCCCACCGGGCTTTCTTTTTCAAGGTGCTGCCAGCGGCCCGCAGCAGAGGGAAGAAACAGGGAAAGGGTTAAGCTGTTTCAGCCTCCGGGGGCCGGTTCGTCACGGTATTGTGACGATGGAAGAAATGAGCTTGATTTCCAGACGGCGCTTCATGTACTCGTCCACGCACACATGAGGCTGGCCGTATTCGTCGTAAAGCGTCCGGGTACATAACTTGTTGATGTAGCCCTCGTAGTACCGCAATACTCGTTCCACAGCCTCGGCATCACCGGCGCGGGCGGCCTTGATTACCGAAAGGGGCAAAAGCTCAATGCCTTTGTAGTTGGGATTTTTCATCCGCGTCTAACCTCCCTCCGGCATCAACGCCATCAATTTTGTTCGCAGCTCTTTCAGCGTTTTAGTCCTGTGCCGCTGGACGGCACTTCTGGACATTCCCATGAGTGCGCCGATCTCGCCGTCTGCCAGTTCCAAAACACAGTGCAAAATCAAAATGCTCTGCGCCTGCTGGGACAGCTCAGCAAATGCGGCGGCCACAAGCTCGTTGTCGATATGTAAATCATAGCCATGCGACGAAAACACAAAATCGTCGCTGGGGTAATGATCTACGGTGTAGAGCTTGTCCAATTCTGCCTGCGGGAGAACGCTGAACGACGTTTCACGGTCGCGCTGGCGTTTCATATCCCGGTGGTAGTTTCGGGCCTCATTTCGCAGTACGGTTTTGCAGAAAGCATCAAACCGGCACTGTTCGCCATAGTCGCGGGGGATAGCTTCCATCTTCTCACCCCCTTTCTGTGGGGGATGTTGTGGTTCTGTCCCTTTCCGCCAACATGACACCGGCAACGCCGTGCGCTGCCCGCTAAACGCCTCTTTTTTGAAAAAATCTCAAAATATTTTTTCGAAGCGGGTTTGTCCTCAGAAAACAGCAAAAAGCGCCCAGCAAGTCGCAACGGACCTGCTGGGCGCAGAAATGTTTTATAAAGATGATTGCTTACATTGTATAGTTCATATCCAAAGCCGGATGACTCCGCCGGAGGGGCTACGCTTTTTTTAGCTGGTGCAGATCATGGATACTGCGAAATAAAAAGAAGGACACGGCAAAATAACCTCCAATCGGCTACCGCGTCCCTGCAAGTCGTCATTGGTTTGTGCAAGCGCAAAGAAACGGCGGCTCTGAAATTCAAAGCCGCCGCTTCATATAGGCGTGTTGATAGGACTGCTGTACGGCGGCTTTTTTCTTTTGCCGTCGCCCGGCAGTTTGATAACAAACTATTCGTCTTTCTGAGAATTATAATACAATTCAAATGTTACACAAATGTCCGAGGTAACTTTGCGTTCGACAGAAAATCAGGCTGAATTGTTACAAAGCTCGGACATTTCAAGGAAATCGGATAAAGTTGAAATCAGCGAAGCAACATTTATTGGTTGCTCCGCTGATGTACTGCTATTCTTCGCGTATGGCAGGCAGAATTTCCGCTTTCTTTAATTCAGCTTTGGCGTATGCGGTAAAGATTAAATATATAACTACCAGAACAGCAATTAAAGCCAACAGGAACAGCCACGGCAGTTCCAGCGTAATACAATGATTTGCTGCATCTAATTTCCTACAAGCAATTACACTTAGAATGCTTCCGCATACAAGGGATATTGCTAATGAACCTCCAAGGTAGATTCCAATTTCCCTGTTCAGCATTATTTTCAACTGTTTTTGCGTTGTTCCAACGGCTTCAAGCAAACCAAACTCACGTTTTCTGCTCTGGAAATCAACAATAAGCATATTCATAAGACTGATACTGCCAAAGACAAACAGAATAGCAGAGGCCATATACAGAGCATTTATAGAGGCTCTGTATTGATGCTGAATATTTTTAATCGTTTGCTCAATCGTATTTACTTCTATTTTCCCGTTTTTATCCGCGATCTCCTGAACTGCGGTCAAAACGTCGTCAAAACGTCCGTCTGAATTTTTGACTGCCAGAATACCTGTCTGCTCTGTTATCCCTGTCAGTTTTTTTGCTGTATCATAAGTCATAATGAAGTAAGGACTTCCGGGAACAACCGGGCTATTCTCCATTAAATCAGACCTATTGTATGTGCCTACCACAACGGCTTCCACATCAAAGGTGCTGCCATCGAAAGCTCTGCCCGCAATCTTCAAAGTATCGCCAACTTTTGCTATATCTTCTTCAACCAATATTCCATTTTTCTCAACCATATCATCGTAATCTGCCGTTCCAGAGGATAGCACCGCCTGCTTTTCTTCCGTCTGTTCCCGGTTTAAGGTTGGAAAGAAGTCTGAAATGCTTGTGATAGAACCACTTCCGCCCGAAAAAGTAACCGTCATATAAACGCTGTCGAATGCGGTGATTTTTTCTATCCCGTCCACCTTTTCTAATTCCTGCATCAGTGTCTGATCCTCAAGCGGATTTTCTTCCAGTTGCAATTTTGCGCTTCCGTATGCCTCCGCTTCATTATCAAAGGAACTACCCACTGTATTTCTTATTTGTATGAGAATGTTACCGGCTGGATAGTATTTGAAGCTCGCCTGTTTTGCCGGATCAATGGAACCAGCAACCGTAGAAGTAACCAGTAAAAGAGCGCCGCTCACTCCAAGCATTAGCAGCGTCAAGACTGCTTTTTGCTTGTTTCTTTGTATATTTAATTTTGCCAGATTAAACGGCGTAAGTTTCCGATGCGATTTTGGACTCTTTTTTGCCTTTCCAGCATACGCGAGGTATTTCGCGCCCTCTACCGGGGAAGTATTCATTGCTACCCGGACAGGCTTAAAAATGGCAATATTCACTGTCATAAAGGCTACTGCGGCAATCAGTACAGCATAAATAACTGTTGTTTTCAGCCGGAATCCGTCAGGACAACCAATAAATCCAATCAGTACGCCCGTGACAAGTCCTAAAGGAATACCGGTCAAGGCATATAACCGTCCCTCTTTTCCTGCCATCCGCTTAATCTGCCTTTTTGTCATGCCAAGTGTCCGAAGTTGCCCAAACATCTGAACATTTTTTACAATCTTTGTGTAAAAAACACCATAGACAATCGTTGCCGCCAAAATAGCCGTCAATGCCGCCAGCAACGGTACTGGAATCGGAATACCCGATGTTATTACCCCCGACATAACAGCAATATATTCTGTAAGCATTACCTGCTCCTCGACAATGCCTGTATTTTGTATTGCTTTGCTGGCAAAATCAAGAATAGCCGTGGAGCTTATGGCGTCTGTATTCAGCCTTGTATATGCTGTAACCTGAAAAGAATCTTTTGCCAAATCTCGGGCAAGTTCTTTACTGACATAAATAAAATATCCGTTGCTTTCTTTTGTGTCGTCCAGAATACCAGAAAGCGTATATTCCGCTTTCTGCCCTGTGCCGGTCACGTCAAGAGAAATAACATCGCCAGCTTTATACGCTTTTCCTAAAAAGTCAATATAATTCTGCGGAAGCATAATCTCATTTTCTTTCTGCGGCACACTTCCCTGTAAAGTCTTTTCTTCCTGATGCGAAAAGTAATCTTCATCTCCGTAAGCAACCGTGATTGTTTTATCATCCACATAAAAAAAGCCAATAGCGGAGTATTCTCCGATCCATGAAATATCTTTGTTTTGACGCAGCAGGGCTGTCTGTTCATCCGTAACTCCCAAAATGCCAATCTGCGCTTTATTCCTCTGTGTGTTCTTAAATTCCTCTTGCGTACCTGTTGATATTAGGATAATCGAAAAAACCATGCAGACAGAGAGGGCGATTGTCAAAAGTAAAAAAGCCTTGCTTCTCTTATCCGCTTTCATACTCCTATCTGCCAATTTCTTTACAATGGAGCTTGTATCATTTTCAAAAGGCCAAGTCATAGCCCGTCACCTCCTTATCTCACGATTTTGCCGTCCTCAATCCGTACAATACGGTCGGCAAGCTGGGCAATCTCGCTGTTGTGAGTAATCATTACAACGGTCTGGTGAAATTCTGCGCTGGTGCGCTTGATAAGCCCCAGTACCTCGGCGCTGGTCTTACTGTCAAGGTTGCCAGTCGGCTCGTCGGCCAGCACGATAGCCGGTTTGGTTATCAGGGCACGGGCAATCGCCACACGCTGTTGTTGACCGCCGGAAAGATTGTTCGGCATATTTTTCAGCTTATCTTCCAGCCCCAGCAGGTGAACGATTTCATCCAAAAACTTCTGATCCACCGTGTCCCCGTCCAGTTCCACCGGCAGGACAATGTTTTCATACACATTCAGAATGGGAACAAGGTTATAATTCTGGAAGATAAAACCGATGTTGCGGCGTCGAAAGATAGTAAGCTGCTCGTCGTTCTTTTTGGCCAGTTCCTCACCCCGAACGATCACTGTTCCGCTTGTGGGGGTGTCCAGCCCACCCATCATGTGTAACAGGGTGGACTTGCCGCTTCCAGAGGTTCCCACAACGGCCACAAACTCGCCGTCCTCCACGGAGAAGTTCACACCGTCAAGGGCGCGGGTAATGTTCGGCTCTGTGCCGTAATACTTTTTCAGATCAATCGTCTGTAAAATGCTCATAAAATTCAATCCTTTCTTTGTTTGTTGTAAATGCGGAACGCTGCTGCGCCGGTAGCCGCCAACTGCACCAAAATCAGTACAGCGAACAGGCCGAAGCTCTCATAGTAGAACAGTTCATCCCAAAACAGGAGAACATCACAGAGAGTAGTCAAGGCAACCGTCCAGCGGATATGCCGGGTCAGCCATTGCCGGAACACCAGCACCAGATTCAAAATCAGGTCGGGGGCATTTCCATTGCGTCGCCTCCCTTATTTGTTCACTTTAGTTGATATGGTTCATTTCAACTAAAAAACCCCAATATGCTAGTAACCGCTATAATAATGATAGGTACATATACCGTACAATCTCTTTTTATAGGTGTTGTCTCTGAATAAGCTTCAAGCCCTTCTCTTTTGCTAAGTATCCATTTTGAACATAGATACCCTATAAATGTCCCCATCACATTTGTTAGTAAATCATTTATATCGGTTGCTCTATACAGTGTGAATAGCTGGGCAATTTCAATAAATAGCGAAAGACCAATACCAATTAAAAGAGTATTTTTCATCTTTTTATAACTTTTGCTTATAAAAGGACACAAAAATCCCAGCGGGATAAAAAGAAAAATATTTAGGACAAAACTCAAACTAAATCCATCACTCAAAGGAATTAAATTTAATTTTGGATTAAAGAATGTTTCTCCCAAACGAGATAATCTTATATATTCTTTCAAGGTTGGGATGCCTACGATATGTCCCAACATTACACACAAGTAATAGTACATTACCAATGATAAAAAAATCATCTTTCCCTTATGAACACTACCTTCCTTTTTGCATATTAACATCAAGGGTACAGCAATTAAAACTATTCCAAATATGAAAATAGGATCAATCAGCAATAAATCTGCAATAGACTCAAATAAGCCTAATTGCGTAGCTGAAACCGTTTGATTGTTTGTAATACCTTCCATAATTATATTCCTTCCTCCTATAAATAGATATTGTGATAAATGCGGAACGCTATTGCGCCGGTGGCCGCCAACTGTACCAGAATCAGCACAGCGAACAGGCCGAAGCTCTCATAGTAGAACAGTTCATCCCAAAATAGGAGAACATCACAGAGAGCAGTCAAGGCAACCGTCCAGCGGATGTGCCGGGCCAGCCATTGCCGGAACACCAGCACAAGGGCAACGGGCGGGACGATCAGCAGCGCCAGATTCAAAATCAATGTCGGGGTCAGTTCCATTGCGTCGCCTCCTCACTTTTGTTGATAAGGGTATTGTAAAACCCAAATGTCCGCGAAATGTTACAGCGGCCAAAAAATTTCATTGAAAATCGGGGGTGAAATGTTACAACGCTCGGACATTTCAAAATTATTATTCAACTACCCTTAATCGAGCTACAATACTTGTTTTTCTAAAATAGCGAAACGAAACATGAGGAACTATAATCGCCACAACGCAAATAACAATTCCCTCTAATATCAACGGGAAAATCGTAGGCTGTATTGTAAACAGCCATAAGTCAGGTTGATTAAAGAAAGTAGGAAGAATTGTATTTGCAACAATAAGAGAGAGAGGTAAACCCATTACACAAATCAGAAATGCGTAAAACAATCCCTCCAATACGGTCAATTTGTTAATTTGTTTTTTCGTCATTCCGATGCTCTCTAATGTAGCAAATTCCCGTTGCCGGTTTATAATGCCCGTTATAATGATGTTGGAAAAATTCACAAGCCCGATACTTCCTAATAGAAACCCAATAAGGCCACCTATGATAAAAATAGTTTGTTTTAATCCATTCATAGTTTGTGCCAATGTTTCAGACGATGCGTATTCAACGGTAGGCAAAGAATTGATGTACTCGGTCGCTGGCAAAAAGTGTTCTTTTTCCACATCAAACACATAACTCATTATGGCTGGATTGTTATACAATTCCACAAACATCTCATTACTCATATAGAAAATAGGACAATCGCCGCCAACATCAGTGTAGCCAACATTCTTACCCGGAGATTCTACCAATGAAAAATCAACCACTGCACGCGCAATTACCGAAACCGTTTTATAAGGCAATCCATCTTTGTAAATGGTAACTTCCTGATTGAGCGGACAAAGAAATTCAGGAGATTCATTTGGGTTGATCGCTGAAATTTCTATAACATAGTTTCCACTTTCCAAATATGAGGTTAGTTGCTGTATATCTGTTTCTCCCTCAATGAAATTCAATTTAGGAAGTATTGATTTTTCTACCCCGTAAATATTGCAAAGAGGTCGATAATCAACACCGAGTTTTACTGGATAAGTTCTGCCATCAACCATACCACTTCGTATAAGGTGATTATCTTCTGTGTATTCGTCTAATACTTCCGTGACCAAACTACCATAATCATAAGTAACACTGACATCATCCAAAGTGTTTTTATAAATTCGACTTCCGTTCAGCACAGGAATATTATTTTCAATATCAGATATGATTTCATTACTAACAGAATCATCTTTAAATCGAAAACCTTGCACATTAGAAAATGTGTTTGGGCTTGCCACAACAAAATCAAATGAGGTAACAGAAGATACATATTTTTTAACATCAACACTATTTCCGATTGCGATTGCACTGTTTAGGAGAATAATGCAGAGTATCATGGATAAGACGATAAATATGGTACGCTTTGAATTTCTTCTTAAATTTCTCCATGCCATTTCTGTTATTCTATTCTTAAACGAAAGACGATTCTTGTTGGCACTATGATAATTGTCTTTTTCATAGTATCTAGTTGCCTCAATGGGCGAAATCGTAGCTGCAATTTTGAATGGTTTCTTTATACTCACCCAAACAGTAATCGCACTAAATATCCCGGCAACGACAAAAATAATAGGATTAAAACTCAAGTTCACAGAAAGATTGTGATACTCGCCTTTCATAAAATTAAGAATCCACGGAAGCATAAGTATTCCTACTATATATCCTAAAATCAACCCAATAGATATAGCAATTATAGACAGCCAAAATGCTTGCTTATAAACAATTCGCTTGATTTGCTTCTCCGTTGTTCCGATTGTTCTTAATAAGCCATATTTCTTTATTTCTTGAACAACAGAAATCTCAAAAATATTGCGAATGAGCAAATAGCCCGTTATTACAAAAATCATAATAAAAAACAGGGCTGCTATTATGGCAATCCAATTTACAGATGTACCAGTGGACGGGCTGGTTCCCCTAATTTGCAAAATAGTTGTCTGTATAGACTGGATCGCTCCAACACATAAAGTCGTTACAGAAGTAAAAAGCATTGATGTTAAAACGATTGCTATTACAGCAACAATATTTCGTAATTTGTTGGCTTTGAAGCTTCTTTGCGCCAGCTTCTTTGTAATGGCGCTGGTGTCATTTTCAAAAGGCCATGTCATAGTTGTATCACCTCCATATTTGATAAGGGTATTGTAAAACCTAAATGTCCGCGAAATGTTACAGCGGCCCAAAAATTTCATTGAAAATCGGGGTGAAATGTTACAACGCTCGGACATTTCAAAAAAATTCACGGCGGACAGCCGGAAATGGTCGTCCGCCGAATCATACTACACAATCTTTTAGATAGATTGATTGTGAAATAATTTCAATCCAATCACCACATCTATCATAAGTTCCACAATGAGAATTATACTAATGGCAACATTAAAATTACATAGGTTATATAATCCGATATAGATTTCACAAGTAAGAAATACAACTTGCAGACACAAATTTAAGTATGTCACTAAATGCTCGTTAGTTCTATTCCACAATCTAAACAGGAACATTGTAAAAATAGGTTTTCCCGTAAAAGCAAAAAGCACTGACAATACCGGCACCAAAAATACATAGTAAGAATCTACTGCATTGCTGGGGGATGTACCTACCCATTGAATTGCTATTTTATCAGGAACAACGAAAAATAAAACAATAGATAAAATAACATTGATTATTAAGATGATTGTTGTTGCTTTGCAAAAATTGATTTTTTTCATGGTGTTTTCTCCTGTTATAAGTGTGCTTTATTTAGTCGGCAACATAATGGAAAATTCCGAACCCTTGCCCGGCTCCGAAACCACTTTGATATAGCCG
>OHBM01000395.1_pt1 | contig 35675 bp, 56 predicted proteins | sample 1577251 | NCBI WGS metagenome assembly OHBM01 (sample SAMEA3541557, study PRJEB24748) | human gut metagenome | biome: human gut; feature: human-associated habitat; material: faeces | place: China | collected 2012 | reverse complement strand
ATTGCTAAAAAGTTTATTAAAATTATATAATAACAACAGTTGATAGTCAAAGCAATTTTGTTCGAACATACTTGCAACGACAAAAAAACGAGAAAACAAAGAGGAAACGAGGAGGAAAAACATGGCATCTTTAAAAAAAGCCCATCTGCTGGGCGGTCTGCCCGAACAGGGCCACATTCAGCACGTCTGCCTCATCCGCATAGACAAACCCCTGCTGCATACTGGGAAGCTCCGGGGGAACCAGGTTGGCCTTGATGGCATCGGTATGGATCCGATAATTGGCTTTGGCCAGAATGCGCTTGACATTCCAGTCCAGGGACAGACGATGATCCTCGCTCTCCTTCAGCCGTTGGTAGTCCTTGATGATGTAGAGCTTGAACTCAGGGGAAAGCCAAGAGGCAAACTCAAAGGCGATGTCCTTATGGGCATAGGTACCGCCGCCGTAGCGGCCAGACTTGGACACAATGCCGACGGCACCTGTGGCATTTATCCACTTTTGGGGAGTCATCACAAATGCGTTTGTGCCGGCCTCCCCTTTAACCGTGTCGAATTCGACACGGTTAAAATTTGGATTGTTGAGCTCCTCCCACAGCCCCAAAAAGTCAATTGTATTTCTACTCCGCATCCAATTCTGGATGATGTAGCGTGGGTTATCTTTGTCTTGATATTTTGCAATATCTGTCAGGGAAATATAATCCTCTTCATTTCCAATAGTAGTCACGACGGCAATGTCGATACCATCGGCATGAATTACACTTTGCACCTTTTTGCTTGCCATAGGATTCTCTCCTTTCTACCGCACAGAGCTGGTAAATGCCACAGCTTTGCCCAGAATGCGGACTTCGTTCATTTCCTCATTCCAGAAAACGATGGGCTTATACATAGGGTTTTCTGGCTCCAGGGAAATATGGTCGTCAAATAGCCGGACACGCTTGAGGGTGGCCTCGGTTTCAATCAGCACGGCGGCGATCTCGCCGTTCTCCACCGTGTCCTGCTGGCGGATGTAGACGATGTCGCCATCGAAAATCCGGGCATTGATCATGGAGTCGCCTTTGCAGGTCAAGGCAAAGTCGGCGTGGATATTGACGGGGATGTCCACCTGACCCTCAATGTGCTCTTCGGCCAGGACGGGGGCACCGCAGGCGATGGTGCCCAGAAGGGGAATCTTCCGCATTTCCGGCATGGGGAGGATGTTGGAGGCTTTAGGTGTAGCATCGTCTCGGACACGGCTAACGTCGTATCCCATGAGCCATGCCTCACTGACATTCAATGCCATTCCAAGAATAGACAGTTTCTCTTGGCCAGGTTCAACCTTCCCATTTACATATTGGCTCAGATCATTCTTTGCTAATTTAACGCCGTATTTATCGCAAAACGGCTTCGCAGCAGCTAAGATATCTACTTGGCGAATTCTACGCTCATCCATCAATGCTTTTAAGCGGGCAGATGTGTTTGTTATCTTCATTCATTACCACCTCTGGAATAAGAATAGCACACATTGAATGAAAGTTCAATAGCAAAGTGAAAATAATTCAAAAATTTTGAACAGACCTATTGACAAACAGGTCTGTATCGTTTATACTTGTGATGGTTCAAAAACATTGAACACACTGACAGGAAGGAGGTGCTAATATGCCGTATAACTATGCTAAGCTGCTTGGCAGAATAGTGGAGAAAGTTGGAACGCAAGGAAAATTCGCCGAAAAGGTAGGCATTTCTGAGCGGTCTGTTTCCTTGAAACTCAACGGAAAAGTCGGCTGGAAGCAGGATGAAATTGTAAAGGCGTGCAAAGTGCTTGCGATTCAGGATGAGGACATTCCTAGTTATTTTTTTGCACTATAAGTTCAAAGCAATTGAACACTCTCGAACAGCAGGTCACGCAAACAAGCCTAGCAAGAGAACGGAGGTGATGAGAATGAGAACGAACATCGAGGCAGAACGAGGACGCTTGTGCATGACAAAGACGGCCTTGTGCGCCGAATTGGAAATCACCTTGAAGACCTATAACGGTTATATCAGAGGTGCAGCAATTCCGTCGGATATCCTGGAGAGGCTGTCTGACATAACCGGATGCTCCATTGACTATCTACTGGGTCGAGAATCGTGAGCAATGACGGCATGATGTTCCGCTTCGGTGGAAGGCCGTTTTGCTGACTGCGGCGGGGAACAAAAAGACGATGGAGGGTGATCTCCATCGTCCTAAGCCAAATTTGTTTACCCTTTATCTCCTGCAGGTTTTCACCGTCTAAGACCACCCTTAGGCTTCTTCGGAAAATCTTGTCACTTTCGCAGTTTTGGTTCTGCGCATGGCCTTCTCGCTGGCAAGCCAACGGGAGTGCTGAGATATGGTGGGATATGATTACCGGCATATCACCATGAGTTTTTCCTCTTCACTGAGAATCCGCCATATCTAAACAAACTGCATTTTACGCCAGTTTTACGTGCTTTGGCAACCACTATTGCGACCCAGTGGAAAGGGAGCAGGCAAAAACAAAAGGTTGGTCAAAAAAGCCACCTCCTTTTGGATTTGCCCTAGAGAGGGCTGCAAATAGCATACCAAATTTTCCCGCCGCAGTCAATATAGTTATTAAAACAAGTATTGTTCTACAGGTTTGTAGGGCTTTCAAACAGGAGGTGAGTAAATATGATTAGTAAATGGATTGTGGTCGGCCCCAAATGCGGCAGAGATAAGAATGGCACCTTCCGGTGCGTGTGCGGAAGGTGCCGGGAGTTACCTCACAAAAAGAGCCAAAATGGAGGCAACAGCAACAACGACAGCTGCCAGAGCTGAGACGGCGCAAAGTATTGTAGTGATTACAAAGCGTTCTTTCTCCGTTTGTTCTTTTGAGGCTGGTGTTTCTACCAATTGATGAATTTCATCAATACCGGGAACGTAGTAGCGTTTATCGGATTCTCTACGAGACATACTCTGATTCTCCTTTCTTTCATACTCGGTTGTTGCAGCAGCCTGTAGGAACATTATAAGGAGCTATACAGGGCAAATCAAGGAGGTGACAAGAAAATCGTGATATTGGTAATTTCAGTGATTGCGGCGATATGTGCCATAGGCTGGTTCAACGCATGGATCGCAAGAATGGCTCTATGTATGCACCTGGTCGTAAAAAACTATACGCCTCCAACGGACCAAGAGATGGAGGCGTATATCAAAGAGATTCTTCGTAGGACTTTTAGCCCTAAAGGCCGAGCTTAGAAGAAATAAGATTTGTGAGAATGGATGTAGCAATTTTAGTAATCACATCGAATGCTTGCGAGCCAACATTTCCGGCGACTGCTTTGGTTTTAGCCCATACCTTATTATCCCGTATTTTTTCTAGGAACTGGTGCCCGGGGAAAGTAATGTCATAAATTCCAAGGTATGAGTAACTCCCATCCAGACAACGCCGGATATCAGCACTGATATACCCTGCTTCCATCAGTTTTACCAGGCTGTATTCAACGTCACTGATTCCGTGCTTCTCAATTGCAAAGGAAAAATCATAAGGCGCATAACACCCTAACGGTAGAGATTCAAAATTAAGCAGTACATCTCTACATTCTATATTCATTTTCATACGCTCAGCCCCTTTCGATATGGTTATATCACGAAATAAACAGCTTTTCAACAAGGAGGACACAATGAACGATTTACAAATTTTCAATCACCCCGACTTCGGAGAAGTCAGAACCGTAACCATCAATGATGAACCGTGGTTCGTGGGAAAAGATGTTGCCCAGGTTCTTGGGTATGCAAAGACCGAGAATGCACTTGCGGCCCATGTTGACGGAGATGACACCCTGAAACAGGGTATCACCGATTCCCTCGGCAGAATCCAAAATACAACCCTCATCAACGAATCCGGCCTGTATTCGCTGGTGCTGTCCAGCAAGCGCGCAAATTTGGTGTGGTTCGAGCAGTCATGCACGACAATCCCCCAATGTTCCACGGCGCATTGGCGCATCAGCCGGAACGTTATCTCCCGGCTCCAAATCGGCGATACATAGCCGCGGCGCGTCATGTACATGGGCGTGCCGATGTAGTTCGGCAGATTGTTGGGGTTCAGGTGCAGCTCGGCGCAGTTGATAAAATCAAGACCAGTGGCCAGAATTGCGTCCTTTTTCTGCTGGAAATGCTCGTAAAAATCGGGCGTCATGGGCGTTTCAATCGCGACGGTGGGGATATACTTCTTCGCCGTAGCGATGCTCTGGATGACGTTGTCCGCACAAGACGTTGCGCCGAGGTTGAAGCGCAGTTCGTCCAGCCCGGCCTCACCCAGCGCACGCAGATTTTCCTCCGTGCAGAGCGTGCCGTTGGTGTACATGTGCTGATGAATCCCGGCGGCGCGGAACTTGCGGATGATATCGGGATACAGTTCGATTTCCATGAACGGCTCCAGATAGACGTAGCTGACGCCGGTCGGTCGGTTCGACGTGCTGAGCAGCAGATCGATATCCTCCACGCGGAAGTACGTCCCACCGATTTCCCACAACCCTTCGCCGATGGTCTCTTGGCAATCCAACTCGCCGTAATTGTAGCAGAACGGGCAGCGGATGTTGCACTTGTTCGTCCGGCGGATGGCGCTCAGCCCCGTGCCGGTCAGGCAGGACGTGCATCCCTTGGAAAATTTCGCCGGGTCACCGACGAAGTACGTCCGCCCGCCGAGCGTGTGCAAATCGGGAATCTGCGCCATCAGTTCCTTGTGGCGCGCGTCCACCGCGGTTTCAATCTGGCTGATGACAGCCCAAGCCAACTCCTGCTGATGCGGCATCAGCGGCTCATCTTCCGGCAGTTCCGCGAAGAAACGAAACCACATTAGCGCGTCTTTCTTGCTGATTTTCATGCGTTCATCATTCCTCCTGTGAATTTCGCTTCCATCATAGCACAATTTTATACCGCGCGCAACCATTCAGCGCATCGGCTTGCGCCGTGAAAGCATCATTCTGCGTCCATTTCGTGAAAAAATTTCATTTCCCCCTTGACAACCCATCCACACCGTGCTATACTATTTTGTGTTGCGGGGCATTAGCGCAGCTGGTAGCGCACAACACTGGCAGTGTTGGGGTCAGCGGTTCGAATCCGCTATGCTCCACCATTTTCATCAGCGGTCGAACATTCGGCTGCTGATTTTTTATTATCCGGAACAGGAAGCAGGTTTTCAATCTCGCTGCTTGCGCCGATGGCTTCAATATAAGACACTTGGCGGCTGTCACGGAGATTGTAATAGATAATCAGTTTCTCATCGTATAGATATACGGTATTGATAAACACATCAATGATGCGGCGGCGGAACGCTGGGTCAAAACAATCCCCTGTGCAGAATTGGCGCAGCCACGCGCAGACTTCGTCCTTTGTGTAGACGATGGACGCGGCGACGCGCAGTTTTGAAAGGTCGATTTCCATGTCAGCCTTTTTTGCGTCGAGTTCTTCGCAGCGCTTCATGAAGCGGTCGCGCATTGCATCGGTTGTCGCTTGAATGCACAAGTCCATCGTTTTCTGAATTTCGCCTTCTGTCAGGGCAATCTTCTGTTCAAGCACTCTGATGCCCGATTTATCAAATTCACGCTCATATTCGGCGACAATGGCGCTTGCAATGTATTCCGTTCGTGCAGGTGTCAGCACATAATCAAGCGTCTGCTCGACAACATACCATTCAAGAAAGTCCTTTCGCTCATTGGCTTTCTTGCATTGGTGCTTTTTCTTTTTCAGGGAACAGGCATAGTAATTGTAAACGACACCTTTGTGATTCTGACCGCATTCAGCCGTTACGGGACTTCCGCACAGACCGCAGAACAGCTTGCCTTGCAGTAAATACTCCGTTTTTGCGCGGGCTTCTCCGCCTCCTGTGCGTCGATTGCGAGCAATGCGATCCTGTACGCGGTCAAATAGCGGTTTGTCCACGACGGCAGGCAGTCCGCCCGGAATCTCGATGCCGTTATAGGTGTATTCGCCAATGGTTTTTCGGTTTTTCAGGATGGACAAGAGCCAGCTTAACGTGACAGGTACGCCGCGATTGCTTCGCAGGCCGCGCTTGGCAAAGTCGCTGACGATAGACTTTGACCCTTCGCCGCTGTCGTAGCGCATGAAGGCCTCCCTAACGATGGCGGCGCGCTCGTCGATGACGGTCAGCTTCTGTTCATCATCGACGCGACACCACCACGGCAGTGTTCCGCCGACGAATTTGCCGCGCAAGGCACTTTCGCGCATTCCGCGGGCGATTTTCTTCTTCAAGTCAAGCGAATAGTATTCCGCCGATGCTTCAAGCAGTGCTTCGAGCAGCACACTTTCGTCGCCCTCGCCCACGTTTTCCATAGCCGAAATGACCTTGACACCGTACTGTTTCAGCTTGTGCTTGTAGGTGGCGCTGTCATAGCGGTTGCGAGCGAAACGGTCGAGCTTCCAAACGAGTATGCGTTCAAATTGGCGCTTCGATGCGTCTTTTATCATACGCTGAAAATCGGGGCGTTCATCCGTCTTGCCGGAAATGGCACGGTCGATGTATTCACCGATGATGGCCAAATCGTTGCGCTTTGCATATTCATAGCAGTCGCGCAGCTGACCTTCAATGGACTGTTCTGTCTGGTTATGGCTTGAATAGCGCGCGTAAATGACAGCGTTCATGTGCATTCTCCTTTCAGGAGCATCATATACGGATAGCCTGTGGAGAAAGTCTTGCGGCGGATGCAGGTACAGCGGTGGAAGCCCGCTGGAATCAGGTGTGCGGATGGCGCACGGGAAGGAAGTGCCGCGCGCAAAGATAAGACTTTGGTTTACAAAAAAACGCGGCAGTGGTAATCTGGTTGACATGCCGTGCCGCAACTGCTGTTCAGATTTTCTGTACTTTTGTCAACCGGCTTACAATAGAAGCACCAGCACGCCGACCACGAGCGCCGCAACGCCCAGCACTTCAACCAGACAGCCGCTGCACCCGGTCATGCGTTTCATTTTTGCCCGCCGCCCACTACGAGTCGTCGGGACACCTGTCCAGCGGGCGAAACGCTGCTTCGCGGACGTGATGCCCAGCGCGCGCTTCCACGAGAACCCACGACGGCGATGAAAATAATGACGGCGACGTGCCATAATGGAATACCCCCTATTGCTGTATTTTTCCCCCCTCACGCATTCCGCGTGGGGGCTTTTTTATATCCGCCGCGGCGAGGCGACCGGGGAAACCGGTTTCTTCCTTCTCTTCCTCCGCTTCCTGCTGATTAGCATGGTCGGTCAATCTTCGGGCTATATCCATGATAGTTTTTCGCTGTTCATCCGGCAGTTCAAGAAAAACTTCCAGCAATGTGCGCGAAATGCTATCAAAACCATACTTATAGCAAAGCTGGTCAACCAAGGAATCAGATTCCTTAACCAGCATTTCACCCTCACCAGTGCGAAGCCACTTTTCTGAAACACTAAACGTGTTGCAGATTTGGGCGTAGGTGGATTGTGCCACATTGATGCGTTCGCTGAACTCTTGCTGGCTCAAGCCGAGAGTTTTGCGGAGTTCTTTCAGGCGCTGATTCATGCCATCACCTGCATTGCTGGCAGACATCTCGACATCTTCATCCTCATCGGAGGACGGCGCGGCGGGTGCGTCTACGCCATCAATGATGAGCATCGGGTCTACTTGCAGTTTTTTCGCGAGCAAGAGCACCTTATCACGGCGCATATTCTTGATAGCACCTGTCTCCCACTTGCGGACGGTGGATTTTCCAACACCGCAGGCTTCGCCGACCTCTTCCAGCGTCAGCCCAAGTTCTTGACGGCGCTGTTTCAAGTCCATAATCATCACCTCCTATTGCCAACTCACTTTATCTGATGCTACTATATCAATATGTGCGTGTTCAACGCAACGGTCACATTACAGCGCGCATTTGAAAGGAGCAGCAGCATGAACCACAAAAAAGAACTAACGGCGTACATCCAAAGTCTATCTGCCGAACAAGCAAAGGAAGCATTAGCTATTGCTTCTGCTTGGCTTTTAGCGCGGCAAGAAGCAACGCGGCGTCCTCATCAGAAAGAGTCTTTACAATCTCAATCAACGCCTTGACACTTTCGGAAAGTCCGTCATCGTCGGCGGGCTTTTCTTTCTCTGATTTATCTTCAATCAGGTCGGATTTTTCACACCCGAAGTAATTCGCCATTGCTTCGATTTTTCCGATGCGCGGATAAGTAACGCCTTTTATCCAATCCATAAATGTCGTATACTTAAACCCCAGAGCATTGCAGAGCTGCTGATTGGTCACACCTTTTTTGTCCATATACCGTTTGATATTCTGCGCCATGATTTGCTTACTGTCATCTGCTGGCACTATGTATCACCTCCTTCGCGAACATTATATGGGTAAACCGTAAAAAAGTCAAGAGAAACAAGAAAATATTACGGTTTAACCTATTGACACAGCGGCAGAACTGTTGTAGAATACAGTTACGGTTTAACCGTACTCTTGAGAGAGGAGGTGAACAACGTGATTGCAAAAGTTACTTTACCCGTAGCGCGCAAGATTGCGAACATAACGCAGAAAAAGCTCGCGGAATATTGTGGAGTATCTGAAAGCACGGTTTCTAACTGGGAAAAAGGGCGCACTGAGCCTACTGTTTCGCAGGCGATGTTAATCAGCAAAGCAACCGGCATTCCGTATGATTCTATTATTTTTTTGCCCAAGAATACGGTTTAACCGTAATTTGAGGAGATGCTCCATATGTCACCCAAAAAGCAGACCGGCAAGCTCGCGCTTTGTCCGGAAGTCGGCATCCGCAGCCTGAAAGACCTGACGAAGGACGAGCTCATCTACTGCATCAACAACGCCTGCACCGACGAGTACAGGCTGAATTGGGCGCTGATTAGCGTCGCAGACAAGCGGCAGGAGGCGAAGTGGCGCAAAGAAGACGAAGCGATGGCGCAGCACAGCAAGCTGTCAAAGGAGCTTATGGCGCTCGTCTCGCCGTATGAAGGCATGCCGCTTTCCAAGGTTCCGCACGACGTGGTGCTGAAAGCGGATGCCCTCGCCCGGCGGATGCAGCGGCTGGAAAAAAGTTTTTTCCCGAAATAAGGAGGTGTCCCCATGTCCCGCGACCTGAAACCCACCGAACGGCTTGTGCAAATCGGACAGACGGCGCTTCGTGCGCCGGACGGCTCTTTCCTGCCCGCGCAACCGCTCTACATCATCGTCGAAGCCGCGCCGGACGAGCCGCAAGACAAGCTGTTCAGCGCAGGCGAAGAAGAGCTTCTGACCGACGTATCTGGCATCTTCGCCAAGAAGTTTGCGCAGTACGTTCAGGGGCAGCAATGATTGGCAGTTCACACTCCCCTTAGCGGGAACGACAAAAAGGAGGTTCCTCCATGACCATTGGTGAAAAGATGACCATCACGACGTGGCGCGCACGTCAGCTGGCCTATCTGGAAGAGGTGTACTCCCCGCGCGAGCACATGGGCAAGCTGATGAGCCACCTCGGCGCGCGGCAGGTCTACATCCAGATGTACAACACCATGCGCACCGCGCTGAAGAGCCTGCCGGAACAGCCGAACACCTACGTCGCGATGGCGGTCTACCGCAAACTGCGCGAGGACATGGGTACGCTGGACGACATCCTCGACCAGCTCGAAGATACGGGGTTGTATGACCCGGACGAGTACGACACGGACGAAGTGGAGGGCAATGCGTGATGGAACAGAATCAGCAGAACGAAAAATTCCACGTCGTCGTGACGAATGCCGCGACGGGCGAAGCCGTAGCGGACTGGACGGAAAGCACGGTGGTCGTTATTGCGAGCAACCTCGATGAAGCGGCGGCAGGGACAAACGCATCGAGCCGTTCGTTTATCAACGGCGCGCCCCTTTGGATTGCGCAGCTGATGGCAGACGATGAAGACCTCCTCGGATGTGCACGGCTGGCACTCCTGATACGCGCGGCGGACTTGCAGAAAAAGGAGGATGCAGAATGACCCTCGCACCCTGCGGCTACGTCGTCCAGATCCGTATCACGGACGGCATGTGCCTGTACTTCACCCGCCTGACCCAAGGCGGCATCGACCTGACCGCCGACCTCGACAAGGCCATGCTTTTCGACACCAAGGAGCGCGCGCGGGATTTCGCCCTGCACGCGAGCTACGTCCTCCACATCGACGAGCAGTCTTTCGCGGTGGAGGCGTGTTTCGAGCAAGTGACGCTGAACGGCGACGCAGATTTGCTGGACGCTGACGACGCGCCCGACGACGACAACGAGTAAGCAAGACAAGGAGGTTTCCCCATGAGCTTCGAGATGGCACTATTCGCGGCACTGCTGACGGTGATTGGCATCCCGGCGGTCATCTACGGCCTCGGCGAACTGCTGACGTCGCTGGACTGCCGCACTGCCCCGCGCCAGAAGCGCCGGGAGATTCGCGCTGCAATGGTGCAGCGGAAGTCGCCCGTCACCCCCGGCATGACCGCCATGATGTGCCGCGCGGGGGCAGCCTCCGAGATGAGAAGGAGGAATTTCTGATGGGCTTCGCTGACCACCCCTATTGTGTCGTGCTCCAGACGCACGACCCGGATTCCACCGACTCCGCGCAGGAAAGCGCCTACGCGGACGATGTGCTCGTGCTGGCGCTGACGCATCCGCAGGACGACGGGAAGATTATTCGCGGTAAGCTGATGATTAACGGCGACGCGAAGCGGCTTGCCCGCGCACTGCTGGCGACTGACTTCCGCGATGCGATTCGTGGCGCGATTCGTGATGCGCTTGATGAGAGCGACAAACACAAGCGCAGTCTGTTTGACCGCCTGTTCCGGCGGAAGGAGGATGCCTGATGGCAGACAAGAGCAGTTTCTACCGCGAGCGTGCCAAGGCGTTGGAAAAGCGTTTGGAGCGCGAGCAGGAGTGGGAAACGTACTTCCCCGGCATCACCAACCGCGAATACAGCACCTATGCGGACACTTGCGCGTGCGGCATGGCGCGGCGGCTGGACGAAATCGAGGCGGCGGATCTGGTCGCGTCGTGGTGCGGCTTCCAGCGGGAGCGCATCACCATCGTGACGACGGAGAAGCCGCTGGAACGCAACCGCCACGGCGACATCCGCTGCGAGGACGGCGTTACCAACTACGACCGCCGCCCGGTGCTGGTGCACACATTCTCCGTGCGCACCCCTGACGGCGCGCCCCGTGGCGAGGGCAACATCCACTACATCCGCTTCGAGGTGCTGGGGCGGCTCTATGAGCTGATGGACGGCGACCTGCGTGTGCTGTGAGGAGGTGGAGGATATGTCTGACAGCGTTCTGATTACGCTGCTGATTTGCGCGACGGTGCTTGCGCTGGCGCTCATTCCGAAAAACAAGTAACGCAATCATATTTTGGAGGAGGTTTCCCCATGAACGTATTCTTTGGCATCGGCCGCCTGACCGCTGACCCCATCATCGGCGTGGCCAGCGGCAGCGGCACGTCCGTCGCCCGGTACACCATCGCCATTCCGCGCTGCCTCTCGAATGGCAAGCAGATTGCCGACTTCGTGCGCTGCAAGGCGTTCGGCAAGGGTGCCGATTTCGCCGCCAAGTACCTGCACAAGGGGCAGCGCGTCGCCGTGCGCGGTTCGCTGGAAGTGAGCAGGTACGAGAAGGACGGTGTGCCGCAGACGATGGTGGAGGTCATTGTCAGGCAGCAGGAGTTCTGCGACGCGCCGCTCAAGAAGCAGGAAGAGCCGGACGACGACCGCGATTTCCCGGAATCGCTGGAGGAGGTGACGGGCAATGAGCTGCCGCTCTAAGATGAAAGAAGCCATCCGGGCGACGGAAATGTCGCCCGTGACGCTCGCTGAGGCGCTGTCGCTCCAAGACACGCAGCGCAAGTACGGCAACGAGAAAGTCGTCATCAATGGGCAGACATTCGATAGTCAGGCGGAATACCGCCGCTGGCGTGAACTCTGCCTGATGGCGCAGGCGGGCGAAATCAGCGATTTGCAGCGTCAGGTGCGGTATGAGCTTGTCCCTGTTCAGCGGGACGAGGACGGGAATGTCCTTGAACGCGCGTGCTTCTACGTCGCGGATTTCGTCTATACCGACGCGGATGGGCGCACCGTCGTGGAGGACGTGAAGGGCTTCCGCACGAAGGAATACCTCATCCGGCGCAAGCTGATGCTGTTCCGCTACGGCATCCGCATTCAGGAAGTGGAGGTGTAAGCGATGCTGACGACCATTGACCGCTCCAAGCTGGCGCTCTGCCCGCTGTGCAGTATGCCCGCCATCATGGAGAACCCGTATGTGCGCGAGGACGCGCTGTGGATTCGGTGCAAAAGCTGTGGATTTCATGCCTGCGTCTTCAAGGACGAGGCGACCGCGCGGAAGCGGGAGGGAACGGAAGATGAGCGGCCGGAACGAGCGCCCCAAGCAGGTTGACCGGATTCTGGACTACATGCGCCGCTACGGGTCAATCACCACGCTGGACGCGATGCTTGACCTCGGCATCCTGCGCCTTGCAAGCCGCATCAGCGAGCTGAAGAAGGCGGGTGTCCCCATCCGGCGGGACTGGGCGAAGGTCACAAACCGCCACGGGGAAACGTGCAACGTACTGCGCTACAGCCTCGATGGCACCCTTGCCGTCATTCCCGATAAGCCCGGCGGCGAAGAATAAGGGGGCAGCACCATGCCGATTGTCAACTATGTGCGGGAACATATGCGGTTCATCGAATATGCGTCTGATGAAGGACTTTCGTCCGGAGAACGCCTTGTGTGGTATGCGCTGATGCACATCATCAACGGACGCGCACAAGGGAGCATCTGGCCGGAGGGGTTCATCCGCATTGCGAATGACCGGCTTCTCGCGCTCTGCCCCATGCAGCTGGGCGCCGTCATCATGGCGCGGAACAGCCTCAAGCAGCGCGGTTTAATTGACTTCATCCCCGGCAGCAGGAACAAACGCGCCCCCGCCTACAAAATCAATTTCTTCTCCCCTGAATTTCCGCCCGATTCCCCCGGCAAAGCGGGGAAAATGCAAAGTTACTGCGAAAATCGGAGTAACTACAATAATAACATGGGGAGTAACTACGATAATAACATAGGGGGTAACAACGGTAACATAGTACCAAACTATACGGAAAGAGAATACCAAACAGGGAAAACGGGTTACCCAGAAGAAGAGAATGAGGAATACACCGAAGCGGAACGCGCGTGTACGGGCGGGCGCGCGCGCGATAAGCAAATTGCCGCCATTTGGCGGTCTGATTTTGGTTCAATTCCCGCCCCGGCGCAGGTGCAGCGGCTCTCTTCGGCGGCGGATGTGCTGCAAATGCCGCTGACAGTGCTGCGCGAAGCCGTCCGGTGCGCCGCCGCGACGGGCGCGAAGTCCCCGACGGCGTATGTGCTGACGCTCCTGCAAGACTGGCACTATGCGGGCGTTCGGACGGCGGACGAGGTGGGCGAATACGCCTATCTGCGCGACGTGGTGGAGGGCAGACAGCCCGGCGACCGCGAAAAAGCGCAACAGGGTCTGGCACAGATGCGCCTCCGCCATCAGCAGATGCCGGAGGGCAGCGAGGAAGGGGCGGACGGCTGATGCAAGCAAACGACATGACAACGGAGCAGCTGATTCGCTACTTCCGGTGCATGGGCAGTGCGAACGCGGTCTGCCGCGAGCATCAGCGCTGCCAGGACTGCCCGTACTACGTTCCGCAGAGCTACAACGTGCGCTTCCGTGACGCGGCGATGGAAATTGCCAATCGTCTGGAAGCGACACAGAACCGTGGAGGACAAGCAACATGAGCAACCAATCCCCCTGCACCGACCCGCCCTGCCCCTGCACGGCGCTGACGCTGGCAGAAAAGAACTACGCGCTGGAGCAGCTGACGTGGCTTCGCAAGCACATGCTGGCGGTGAATTTCCGCGAGCTGGAGGCGGTGGACGCGGCGATCTGCGCCCTGCGCAAGGCGGCGACGGCGGATGACTGCCGGGTGCGCAAAATTCCTGTGTACGGCATGGGACAAGCGAAGGACGCGGCGTATTCCCAGCGCGGCGATGACTATCTGCTCGAAGCCCAGCGCATCGTGGACGACCATCCGCCGGATGCGTCGGATATGCCGGAGAATCCGCCGGAGACGGTGGAGGATGCCCCGAATCCGCCGAAAGTGCCGCCGAAAAAGCGAAACGGCGGCTGGCGGTGCTGACGGATCAGCCGGGAGGGCGGACTATGCGGGCGAAAGAATACTTGTCGCAGGTGCGCATCATCGACGAGCGAATCACCTGCAAGCTGGCGGACGCGGCGCTATTGCAGGACATGGTGACACGCATCACGCCGATTCTGCGGGAAGACGGCGCATCCGGGTGCGGCGGCGCTCCAGACCGTCTGGCGGATGCGGTGGCGAAAATTGTTGACCTGAAAGCCGAAATCAACCGGGACATTGACCGTCTGGTGGACAAGAAGCGCGAAATCGCGGCGAAGCTGGAAAAAGTCAGCGACCGCCGCTATTACACGGTGCTTTCCCGGCGGTATCTGCTGTTTGAGACGTTCGAGAAAATCTCCTGCGAAATGAACTACTCGTGGCGGCGCGTCCACGACCTGCACGGGCAGGCGCTGGAGGCGTTTCAGCGGGTGCTGGACGAGGAATGCGACGATGCAAGGAGGCGCTAAGGATGACTGGAAATCTCGTGACGGCAGTGCTTGGCGGGTGCGCGGTTTGCTTTCTCTGTGCTTGCAGGGATGCAATGCGGCGGCGCGACGATGCGCCGGAACGGCTTTTGCTTTGTGCGTTTGGTCTTGCAATCTTAGCGGGTTTTGCCCTTGCATTTGAGCAGCAGTTGGGAGGTGGAGGAATGGCGATGCTGGGCGTGCTGGGGCTGCTGGCGGCGTTGGTCTGTGTGGCGTGCGTGCTGGTGAACGGGCGGTAAAACAAAGGCGGTCAGCAGCACAATCGCCGCCGACCGCCTTGGATGATTTCGCGCTGGAATCACTGATAATTCCGCAGGAGGGAAAAATGAACGATAATAAGCCTACTCCATACTGCCCGTACTGCGGCAGAGCTATGGAACTGGAAGATTTCTTGGGTGAACACTGGTATCAGTGCCCGAAGTGCGAATCAAGGTCACCGGTGAAGCGAACAAGCGCAGAAGCACATGAATCCGCTATTCGCAGAGCAGTGCTGGCCAATCGGGTTTTATCCCTGAAAGAAATGGAGAACAAGAAATTGTCCAACAGAGGGCAGCCGACGTTTTTCTGGACAGAGGACAAAGGCGGAACAGATAAACTGCTTACATGGCGCGGTGTAATTGAAAGACTGAACAACGAAGAACGGTTTGGAAGGTACGGCAACACATGGAGATGCTGGCTTGAAAAACCGACGTTGCTTCAAAAGAAGGAAACCCCGTGGAGGTGACAGGGAGCGGTTCACATCCGGCTTTCTGCACTTTGCGTAGTATTTCATAGTATTTCACACCCTCCCCGTGCTATACTGCACATGGAAACCTCCAATCACCTCACCCGACGGACGCGCCAGTCTCCGCCGGGTATTTTTGTGCCCCGAATTCGCTGCGCCCCGCGTGTGGAGACGAAATCCCCGCGCGTGGTGGCGCAATTCCTCATTCCGCATTCCAGAAAGGATGGTGGACTTGGCTGGACTGACCGAGAAACAGCGCCGCTTCTGCGACGAGTACCTCATCGACCTGAACGCGACGCAAGCCGCCATCCGCGCCGGGTATTCCCCGAAAACAGCGGCGGCGATTGCGGCAGAGAACCTCACAAAACCTAAGGTGACTGAAAACATCAAAAAGCGCATGGACGAAAAGGAAGATGCGCTGATTGCCAAGCAGGACGAAGTGCTGAAATACCTGACGGCGGTGATGCGCCGGGAGATGAAGGAGTCTGTCGTCGTGACGTGCATGGAGGAGAAGACGGAAGTCATCCCCGGCGATGGCGGCAGCAAGCCTACCCGGCGCACGACGAAGAAGGAAGAACCGAAGGTCGTCGAGATTCCGGCGCGGCTGTGCGACGCGAACAAGGCGGCGGAGCTGCTGGGCAAGCGCTACGGGTTGTTCACGGACAGGGTGGATGTGTCGGGCAGCCTGCCGGTGATTCTGGCGGGAGAGGATGCGCTTGACGACTAATCAGCCGCGAATCTACCTGCCGGATGTCGTCGGGCGCGGCTACGGCGCGTTCTGGCGCTTCACGGGGCGCTACCGCGTGTGCAAAGGCAGCCGCGCAAGCAAGAAAAGCACCACGACGGCGCTGAATTTCATCTACCGCATGATGAAGTACCCCGGCGCGAACCTGCTGGTCATCCGCAAAACGTACCGCACCTTGCGCGACAGCTGCTTCACACAGCTTCTCTGGGCGATTCAACGTCTGCAAGTGGAGGCGTTCTGGAGCTGGAAGGAAAGCCCGCTGGAAATCACCTACAAGCCGACGGGACAGAAAATCTACTTTCGCGGCATGGATGATCCATTGAAATTGACCTCCATCACCGCGCAGAGCGGCGTGCTGTGCTGGGTGTGGATTGAAGAAGCCTACGAAATCATGAACGAGAGCGACTTCAACACGCTGGATGAATCCATCCGCGGCGAATGCGCACCGCCGCTGTTCAAGCAAATCACGCTGACGTTCAACCCGTGGAATCAGAAGCACTGGCTGAAAGCGCGCTTTTTCGACGTAGAAGACCCGGACATCCTCGCCATCACAACGAACTACCAGTGCAACGAGTGGCTGGATAAGCAGGATTTACGCCTATTTGAGCGGATGAAGGCGACGAACCCGCGCCGCTACGCCGTGGCTGGCTTAGGGAACTGGGGCATTGTGGAGGGGCTCATTTACGAGCACTGGCGGGAATCCCCGTTCGACCCGGCGGAAATCAGCCGAACGGGCAAGCTGGAATCCGTGTTCGGCTTGGACTTCGGCTTCACCAACGACCCGACGGCGCTGTTCTGCGGATTGCTGGACATTCCGGCGCGCCGCCTGTACGTCTTTGACGAGCTGTACGAACGGGGGCTGACGAACGACATGATTGCCAAGCGCGTGACGGCGATGGGCTACGGCAAAGTGAACATCACCGCCGACGGCGCAGAGCCGAAATCCATTGCTGAGCTGCGCGGCATGGGCTTGCGCGTACACAGCGCGGCGAAAGGCGCGGACAGCATCCGCAGCGGCATCCAGTGGGTTCAAAATCTCGAAATCATCATCCACCCGCGCTGCATAAACTTCCTGACGGAAATCAGCAATTACACATGGGACAAGGACAAGTTCGGCAAGATGCTCGATAGCCCCATTGACGACTTCAACCACCTGATGGACGCCATGCGGTATGGGCTGGAAAAATACATCATCAACAAGAGATGGACGTACTAACGAGAGGATGACGCGAATGACAGACGGAGAAAGACTGACGGCGATTCTTGCGCAGTACGCAATCCCGTGCGAGAAGGTCGGCTTCCACGGCAAGCTGGACGCGCTGGCGGCAGGGCTGGGCATCCAGACACAAGGGCGGCTGCTGGGCGACGTGCTGGATGACATTGCCGCCAAGATGGGCGTGGAGCGCGACAACCGGCTCTATGGTACGTTCATCCGCAAGCTGTACGAGGGCGTGACCAGCGGCGAGGACACGACGCTTTCCGGCAATCCGCTGACGCTGACGGAGTGCATCGGTGGGAAACCGTTTGGCGCACTGCATGTGTACGGCAAAAGCACGCAGAACGGCGTGCCGCTCCCGACTGTGCCCGTGCCGATTGTCAGCGCGGGTGACGGCGAAACGGTGGTGGTCACGGTGTCGGACGGCGCGAACAATTCGCAGACGCTGACGCTGCAAACGCCGAATGCGCTGCCGGGCATCCCGGTCACATCCGGCGGGAACTACACGGACGAGAACGGGCAGCAGTGGGTCTGCGACGAGGTGGATTTGGCGCGCGGCGTGCGGGTGCAGCGTATCCGGAAAATCAAGGTAACATCGTCGCTCAATTGGCAGACGGCAGGTCGCGAGGTTGACCGCTACTTCGCTTGGTTCAATGGCACATGCACATCGAACGTGCTCTGCACGCACTTTTCCACCGCTCTTGGCTCTGAAACGGTCGGCGGGGCGATTGCCAATCATAATAACCTTGTCGGCTTTGCATTCGCCGAAAAAGGCACGACGACCCTCGATGACTTTAAGCAGTTTTTGGACGAGAATGACGTTTTTATTTGGGCTGCGCTTGCTACACCGGTGGAAACCGACATTTCTGCGGACGAAGTCGCAGCCTACAAGGCGCTGACTACCTATGCCCCGACGACCGTCATCAGCGTGAGCGGCGGCGCGGGGCTGGCGGCAACCTACAGACGCCGGAAAGCGGCAAAATGACAGCGTTCCGCCCGGTGCTTTTTTTGAACCCCAAATTCACCACCGAGGAGGCGTATCCCTATGTTATCCCCCGCGGAAATCCGCGCATTCATCGACAGCGACAGCGCATCCACCCGCAAGCGGCTTGCGCGGCAGGGTCAGCGTTACTACGAGGGCGACCACGACATCCGCAATTACCGCCTGTTCTTCATCAACGCCGACGGCACGCCGCAGGAGGACAAGAACCGCTCGAACATCAAAATCAGCCACCCGTTCTTCACCGAGCTGGTAGACCAAGAGGCGCAGTACATGCTGTCCGGGCAGGAAGCGTTCGTGCGGTCGGACATTCCGGAGCTTCAAAAGGCGCTGGAGGACTATTTCGACGAGGACTTCATCGCGGAGTTGTACGAGGTCATCACGGGCGCGGTGGCGAAGGGCTTTGAGTACATGTACGCCTACAAGGATGCGGACGGCCACACGCGCTTTCAGGCAGCGGACAGCCTCGGCGTGGTGGAAGTGCGTGCAAAGGACACCGACGACGGCTGCGAGTACGTCATCTACTGGTACATCGACCGCATCGGCAAGGACAACAAAGCCATCAAGCGCATTCAGGTGTGGGACAAAAAGCAGACGCACTTCTTCTGCCAGGTGAACGAGGGCGAGATTGTGCCGGATGAATCCGCGCCGCTGAACCCGCGCCCGCACACCATTTGGCGCAAGCCCGGCGACGAAAGCACCTACTTTGACGGCTTCGGCTTCATCCCCTTCTTCCGCCTGGACAACGGGTCAAAGCAGTTTTCGGGGCTGAAAACCATCAAGGGGCTGATTGACGACTACGACCTCATGAGTTGCGGGCTTTCCAACAACATTCAGGACGCGAACGAAGTCCTCTACGTCGTCAAGGGCTTTGAGGGCGACAACCTCGATGAGCTGATGACGAACATCCGGGCGAAAAAGCACATCGGTATCCCGGATTCCGGCGGCGACGTGGAGATCCGCACGATTGACATCCCCTATCAGGCGCGCCAGACGAAGCTGGAACTGGACGAGAAAAACATCTACCGCTTCGGCATGGGCTTTAACGCGGCGCAAGTCGGCGACGGCAACGTGACGAACATCGTCATCAAGAGCCGCTATGCGCTGCTTGACCTCAAGTGCAACAAGCTGGAAATCCGCTTGAAGCAGTTCATGCGCAAGCTGCTGAAAATCGTTTTGGCGGAAATCAACGAATCCGGCGGCACGGACTACCAGATGCAGGACGTGTATTTCGATTTCCGGCGCGAGGTGATGGCGAACGCGCTGGACAACGCGCAGATTGCATTGACCGACGCGCAGAAGCAGCAGGCGCAAGTGAACACGCTGCTGGCGCTCACCGACGTGCTGGATGACGAAACGCTGCTGGAAAACATCTGCGACGTGCTGGAACTGGACTACAAGACGATTCGCGGGCGGACGAAATCAGGCGACGACACGGCGGACGTGGTGCTGGCGGACGTTCCGGCGGAAGAGGATGACGCGGGGTGATGTGAATGCGCAAGAGCGAGAAGGAAGCCCTGCAAGCCATGCTGGATGATGAGCAGGAGACCATCAAGGCACTGGAAAAGGCGTACCAGCGGGCGCTCCGGCGCATCGACAACCACATTCGCATCCTCGAAAGCGACGAAATGACGCAATCGAAGATTTATCAGAAGCGCTATCAGGAGGCGATGAAAGCCCAAATCAACGCCGCGCTGGACGAACTGCACAAGAAAAGCAATCAGACCATCGAAGAATACCTGACGCGCAGCTATCAGCACGGCTACGTCGGCACAATGTACAGCCTGCACAAGCAGGGAATGCCGATTCTCGCCCCCATTGACCAGCGTGCCGTCACCCGCGCCGTCCGCACGGACAGCAAGCTCAGCGGGCGGCTGTACGGTGAACTCGGCGTGGATATGCAGAAGCTGAAGAAGACCATCCGCCGGGAGATTTCCATCGGCATCTCCATCGGCAGCGATTACAGCTTCATTGCCCGTCAGGTGCAGATTTCTTCCGGCATTCCGCTCAAACGCGCCAAAACGATTGTCCGCACCGAAGGACACCGCATTCAGCAGCAATCCGCTGATGACGCGCGCAACGCCGCCAAGGGTCAAGGCTGCCAAGTGGTCAAGCAGTGGGATGCCGTGCTGGACGGCAACACGCGCACGAATCACCGCATCCTGGACGGGCAAATCCGCGAAGTCGGCGAACCGTTCGAGATAGACGGCAAGAAGGCGGAATACCCCGGCGCATTCGGGCGACCGGAAGAGGACTGCAACTGCCGGTGCGTGGCGCTGACAAGGGCGAAGTGGGCGCTGGATGCGGACGAGTTGCAGACCATGAAGGACAGGGCGAAGTTCTTCGGGCTGGACAAGACGGAGGGGTTCAGGGAGTTTGAGGAGAAGTATCTGAAAGCCGCCGAGGAAAGTGAAAAAGTATTCTACAATCAGGAACGAATTACGAAAAGCCGCGCGTTCGCGGTGGATTCCAAGGTACTTGAAAGCCGAGAATACGCGGACAAATTCGACCTGATGGCGAACAGCCCGCAAGAGCGGCGCGAGTTTCTGAAAGCCGCCAAGGAACTGCTGCAGCATCGTTCCGGGCAGAACGGCGAGGACTTGTACCTGTATAACCGCGATAGGCAGACGTGGGTGAAGTCCGTCACAGGCAGCAAGCCGGGAACGCCGGAGTACACGGAGGAAATCTTCAACGCCATTAAAAAGGCGAAGGAGAAAGGCGAGCAAGTGGTAGCGTTCCACAACCACCCCGGCAGTATGCCGCCGAGCGCGGCAGACATCAACGCTGCATTGCAAAATGGGTATTCGGCGGGCTATGTGCTATGTCATGATGGGACGATTTACAAGTACAGCGCACCCAAAACGAAAATCATTGATGCAATTTATAACAAGCGTGTTGACAGCTTCAAAAAAACAGGTTACAATGAAGGTGATGCACAGCGTAAGGCACTGGAATATCTGTCGGAGTTGTACGATTTTTCTTTCAGGGAGGTGAAGTAACGTGGCAAAACGAGTAGTTTACCGCGAAAATGACAACATTGACTACGAAGAACGCGCAAAGTATGCCGCTATGTCACGCGAAGATCTGGACAAGCTGCTGAAAGAAGATGACGTGATGATTCTCCGTCAGCTTGAAGAAGCTGCCGCACCACTTCCTGAAAAGCCGGAAATGAAGGTGCGCTGCGTAAATGACACAGACCACATCTATCTGAAAAACGGCAAGGTATATAGCGCATACCATTCGGTGACGGGACTTTTCCGCGTGACGGATGACAGCGGCGAAACGTTCCTGTACTCTCCGGAGGACTTTGAAATCGTGGAAGAATATTAAGCACCCTGCCCCCCGCAAGGTGCTTTTTTGATACGTTGAAAGGAGTGCGTAAACGTGACCATGACCAGAGAGGAGCGAATCCAGCAAATCAGGGACTGCGGGCAGACCATCACCGAAAAGGCAGAAAGCATCTACGGCGATTATGCCTGCCCGACGAACTTGCAGGTGGTCATTACCATGAAGGCGAATGAGCTGCCGAACATCACCGTGAATCGGGAGTTTCTCAGCGACATCATGGTGGAACATTGCGTGTGAATTGCGTGCAATTGCAATTTGCCGTCAACTTGCAAACGCTTGATTTCCCTGCATTTGCTGGCTTTTGGGTCGGCAAAATTGCAACTTAACTTGGGACAAACATCCTCTTGCGAAAAGCAGCCGCACACCTCGTGCAGGCTGTTTTTTCATACAATAATTCCGAAAAGGAGTGGTATCATGGACATCTCTACCATGGGCACAGTGCTGGCGATTGTCGTCATCACCTACCTGATTGGCCTGCTCTGCAAGACCATCAGCGCTATCAAGGACGAGCTGATTCCCGTCATTGTGGGCGCAGTCGGCGGTCTGCTGGGCATCGTGGGCATGTACGTCATCCCGGATTTTCCGGCGAAGGACGTGCTGAACGCGCTCGCGGTCGGCATCGTGTCGGGGCTCGCCTCGACGGGCGTGAATCAGGTGTATAAACAGCTCGGCAAAGCAGAAATTGACCCCGGTGGTGATTGACGATGGCATCAAAAACGGTCAGCGCAGCGGAGGTGGTCGCCCTCTTCCGCCGCGCGCTGGCGGAAAAATGGGGGTACATCTGGGGCGGCACGGGGCAGGTTCACACGCAGCGTGCGCAGGACAGCGCCACCCGCGCGCAGACGATACGCTACGGGCAGCAGTGGGTCGGGCGGCGTGTTGCGGACTGCTCCGGGCTGTTTTGGTGGGCATATAAGCAGCTTGGCGGGTATATGTACCACGGCAGCAACACCATGTGGCGCAAGTACGCCGCCGCCAAGGGGGCATTGCAGGGCGGCAAGCGCACCGACGGTCAGCCGCTCAAGCCCGGCACGGCGGTGTTCCTCACCAAGGGCAGCGATCGCCACCACGTCGGGCTGTACGTCGGCGATGGCAAGGTCATCGAGGCGAAAGGCACGGCTTACGGCGTGGTCGAGAGCAAAATCACCCGCTGGAACGAGTGGGCGGAGCTGACCGGCACGTCTTACGCCGCTGATACGCCTGATTCGCCCTCTGACACGCCTGTCACGCCCGCCCCGACCGAGAACCCGGCGGATGCCGGAGACGGCGCAAGCCCCCTTCTCGTCCTCAGAAACGGCAGCAGAGGGACGCAAGTCAAAGTTCTGCAATACCTGCTGATTGACGCGGGATTCGACTGCGGCAAGGTGGACGGCATCGTCGGCAAGAACACCACCGCCGCCGTCAAGGCATTCCAGACCGCGCACAGTTTGACCGCGGATGGCATCGTCGGCGCGAAGACGTGGGCGGCACTGCTCCAATAACGGCGATCAGGCGCACCTGACGCAAGAGCGGGTGCGCCTTTGCGATTCTGGTATACAACATCATTCTCTCGCCGGAGGCGGCGTAAAACACCGACTGCCCACGGGATGCGACCCCGTAGATAAGCGTAGGGCGGTGGAAGGAGAAACACATGACGCTTGCAGAGATTCTCAAACAGAACGGCGTTGCGGAGGACACCATTCGCGCCATCCAGAACGACATGAAAACCGCCAAGCTCTTCACCACCGGCGAGGAGAACGCGGATATTCGCCTCGGAAAGCTCAAAGGAGAACACGAAAGCGTTCGCCAGCAGCTCGAAGCGGCGCAGCAGAAGATTGCCGCCCTCGAAGCCGACAAGGCAGAACACAGCGGCAGCCAAGAGAAGATGGACGAGATGCACAGGCAGCTTGAAGCGGCGCAGGCGGCCCTGCAAAAGAGCCGCATGGATGCTGCTATCCACATTGCCCTCATGCGCGGTGGCGCAAGCGACATCGACTACATGACGTGGGTACTCCAGCAGAAAGGGGACGCCCTGACGCTGGACGACAAGGGAAACATCGACGGATGGGAGAACACCCTTGCCAGTTTGAAGAAAAAGTACCCGAACCAGTTTGAAGCCAGCGGCAAGAAGAACATCATCGAGAACCGTCTGCCGGATCAGGAGGGACACGGGACGCTGTCCCGGAGTGAGATTCTGAAGAAGCCATACGCAGAACGGCGGGAAATTTTCGAGGAGAACCCGGAAGCCTTCCGCGCGGCGATGGCGGCGGAGAAATGACACCATTTTGTTGACATTAACAAAATGGCACAGACCATTTTCGTGAGGTCACGAAAATGATAATGAGGAGGAAAAAATAAATGGCAGTTACCAAGCTGAACAACCTGATTAACCCCGAAGTAATGGGCGCGATGATTGGCGCGAAAATTGACGCGCAGCTGAAGCTGACCCCCTATGCGAAGGTGGACACGACGCTGGTGGGCGTTCCGGGCGACACCAAGACCGTGCCGAGCTGGAACTACATCGGCGACGCGGAGAACGTGGCAGAAGGCGCGGAGGTGGGGCTCAGCACCTTGACGGCTTCCTCGACTACCTTCACGATTAAGAAGGCGATGAAGGCGGTCGGCATCACGCAGGAAGCCGTCAACAGCGGTCTGGGCAACCCGATTGCGCAGGCGGAAACCCAGCTTGCCAAGGCGATTGCGGGCAAGGTGGACAACGACGTGCTGGACGCGGTGTATATGGGCAAGAATGTCTATGCGGCTTCCACGCTCGCGGCGATTGCCTACGGCGGGCTGGTGGACGCGATTGCCAAGTTTGAGGACGAAGAGGATGGCGTGGACAAGGTGCTGTTCATCCACCCGGCGCAGGAGGCGACGCTGCTCAAGGACAGCGACTTCCTGTCCGCGGACAAGTTCACAGCGGGCGTGGCGGTGAACGGCGCGATTGGCAAGATTGCGGGCGCGTGGGTCAAGAAGTCCAAGAAGGTTAAGCACATCGAGTATGAGAAGGCGTCTGGCGGCACTTTCACCATCACCGACGAAAGCACCGCCGAAGACGCAAGCCACAAGAAGCTGTCCACCGTGCAGCCTCTTTGCGCCGCCGTGCTGAAGATTGGCGACACGGTGAACGCGGTTACGACGGCGAATCAGTACTACCTCTGCCCGATTATCAAGCTCGAACCCGATTCCCCCGAAACCGAGTACACCGAGGACGAGCTGCCCGCCGTGACCATCTTCCTCAAAAAGGACATTCAGGTGGACGCGGAATGGCTGCCGAAGAAGCAGCAGACCGACGTGACGGCAGCAAAGTATTACGGCGTGGCGCTGACCAACAGCGCGAAGGTCGTGCTGGCGAAGTTCAAGAAGTGATGAAAGGAGGGGGCAAGTGTCATGCTGATGACGGTGGAGGAGCTGCGGAAGCAAATCACCACAGATGCAGATGACGCGCTGCTGGCGGCGAAACTGCGCGGCTTTGAGCTGCTGATTCGCGCCTACACGAACAACAACTTCCAGCGCAGGAGCGAACGCTGGACGGGTGACGTCGTGGGACGCACCTTTATGGGGGAAGCGCTTGTCCCCTTCTCCGCCGGCGATACGGTGCAGGTGACATTCTCCCTGTACAATGACGGGCTGTATACCGTCGAAAGCGCGGACGAACTCGCCTTCACGGTCTCAGAGCGTGGCTTGAAGGACGAAATCGACGTGACGGCGACGCTCGTGCGCTATCCCGACGATGTGAAGATGGGCGTCGTGAACCTGCTGAAGTGGGAACTGGACAATCGAAACAAGGTCGGCGTGGCATCGGAGACGATTTCCCGCCACGCCGTCACCTACTTCGACCTGACGGGCGAGAACGCCGTCATGGGCTTCCCCAAGGCGCTCATGGGCTTCCTGACGCCCTACATCAAGGCGCGATTCGGGCAAGGGGTGGACAAGGTATGAAGGGCATCGGCGGCAACGTGACAGCCATCATCCAGACCAGCGCGACGACGACAAACGAAATCGGCGAACAGGTGCAGGCATGGACGGATGCAGCGACGCTTTCCGGATGGCTCGACCTATCCGGCGGCGACAGTAAGTACAGCGTGTACAATGCCAAGGTGCAGGAAAGCACCCATGTCTTTGTGGCGGATTATCAGGCGCTCCCGGCAGACCTCACGGCGGAAAACAGCCGCCTTGTCTGCCGGGGAAAGTGCTATGATGTGCTGCTGATTGACAATCCGATGGAGATGGGCAGCGGCTCACAGCTGGAAATCTACCTGAAATACACAGGAGGCGACAGCAATGCCGGTTGAATTTCGGGATTACAGCATGAAAGTCAGCGCGCAGATGAAGGACGCGGCAAAACGCTTCCTTATCGAGGCGGCGCACGAGGTGACAAGCCAGACCATCCGCACCACGCCCACGAAGAAGACGCAATTGCGCGGCTCATGGAGCAATTCCGTCGATGAAAACGCCATGAGCGCGCAGATTGGCAGCCCGCTGGAGGAATCATTCTGGAACGAGTTCGGCACGGGCAGCCACGCCATCCACGGCGACGGGCGCAAAGGCTGGTGGGTGTACATCGAGGGACAGCCGCGGGGCGAGAAGAACTCGCGCGTGTACGACAGCCAGCAGGAGGCGGAGGAAGCCGTCCAGTACCTCAGGAGCCAAGGGCTTCCTGCCGTCGCCACCAATGGCGAGGACGCGCATCTGACACTCCAGAAGGCATTCGCGGCGAAGCAGAACACCATCATCCGCATGGCGGAAACGATTCTTGGGGAGGAAATGAAATGACGCAGGAGGCGCTTTCCATCCTCCGCACGGCGATGGCGGATATGCGCTTGCCATACGCGCTGGGGCAGTACCGCGCAGCCCCGCTGCCGGAAACGTATTTCGTCGGGCAGTGGGTGGACGCGGAGGGCTTCACCGAGGATGGGCGCACGGACAGCACGATGACCCTGCTGGGCTACAGCCGCGCGGGTCTTGATGCCCTGCTGGCGGCATCAAAGGCGATTCAGGCGCGATTCCCGGCGTATGGCTGGACGTGCATCACGGATCGCGGGTCAGGGCTTGCAATTTCTTTCGCGGGTGCGTCGTTTTTGCCGGACATTGACGGCGCGGCACGGCGCATCAGCATCAACCTGAACATCAAAGAATGGAGTGTGGACGAAACATGAAGGAAGGCAGAAGCGGCGCGACGAGCGCCACGCCCAAGAGCATCGTATTCGGTGCGGGCACGATTCACAAGGGGCTGAAGTACGAGGGCGCGGCGTGGAATTTCACCGATTCGCTTGTCGGCGCAACGTCCGGCGGCTCGAAGGTGTCGATTAAGCCGGAAATCACGAAGGTGGAAGTGGACGGCGTGTATGTGAACACGAAGGGGCTGTCCAAGAAGACCGGCGGCACGGCGACGATGGAGGTCAACTTCATTGAGCTGACGGAGGATGTCTTGACGGCGGCGACGCTGGGCGAGAGTGCGGCGGCGACGACCGACACGCGCTTCAACCTCATCGAGGACAAGGCGGACATCGCCGTGGGCGACTACTGGGAGAACATCGCCTTTGTCGGCAAAACGCTGGATGGACGCAACATCATCGCGATTCTGGACAATGCGCTGTGCACGTCCGGCTTTGAGAACGACAACAAGAGCAAGCAAGGCACGGTCGGGACGTACACGTTCGAGTGCTATGCCGGTTTGGACGGCGACGGCGAGACGCTGCCGTGGCACATCTACTATCCGAACGACACCTATGCTGCGTAAGCGCAGACCGCCGAGGCGACGGCGTGAATCTGTATAAACACGCGAAAACTGTATGCAGTATGCAGACAAGTCAATCGCGAGAACGGGTCAAGGGGCAATGCCCCTTGGGGGGAGAAGAGCCGCGCGCTTTTCTCCCCTTTTCTATCAAAAGGAGGAATCACGATGGAAAATGAAGCCTTAACCATGCGCCGCCTGCGCGCGGACGACCTCTTCACGATGATGCGCATCCTGTCCAAAATCGGCGTGAACGACCTGCGCAGCGTCATGCCGACCAAGACCGCCATCCAGCGGGTGCGCGAGGGCAGCGAGAGCGCGGAGAGCCTCGGCGTAACCGTCGCGCTGATGATTGCGGACAAGCTGCTGGCGCGCCTGCCGGACTGCAAGGCGGAAATCTACACCCTGCTGGCGGATTTGAGCGGCAAAACGCCCGCCGAAATTGCCGCGCTGGACATGGGCGTGTTCGCCGAGGCAGTATTCACCCTGATGGTGAGCGAGGATTTCCGCGATTTTTTTACGCGGCTGATGAAGCGCTTGGGGCAGACGAAGTAAAGCTCTTCGACATGCTTTACCGCCGCTACAGCGACCCGATGGCGCTGCTGACCGGGATGCTGCGGCGCGGGAGACTGGCGGACTTCATCCAGCAGTGCATCCGCATGTACAACGAAGAGGCGGAAGAGAAGCTGCTGTGGGAAGTGTGGCTGCACAAGTGCTTTGACAAGGGCTTCGGCGATTTTCTGAACGAATACCGTACCCTTGCGCCGGTGGATGCGCCGGACATCACGGCAGAGGACATCCGGCACAGCCGGAATCTGCTCGACGGCTTCACGCCGCCGGGAGAAGGGAGGAAAACGACATGAGCAGTATCTTTGAACTGTTCGGCTCTATCGTGCTGGATACGAGTGGGGCAGAAAAAGCGCTTGCCAAGGTCAGCAAAGCCGGGCAGAAGGTTGGCGGTGTGCTGGGCAAGGGCTTCAAGCTGGCGGGACAAGCGGCGCTGCAAATGGGCAAAGTCATCGGCGCGGGCGTTGCGGCAGTCACAACCGCGATGGGCAAGCTTGTCAGCAGCGCCATGAGCGCCTACGCCAGCTATGAGCAGCTGGAAGGCGGCGTGAAGAAGCTCTTTGGCGACGATGCGCAGAACCTCGTGATGGAATACGCGCGCAACGCCTACCGCACGGCGGGTCTGTCCGCCAACGAGTACATGGACACGGTGACGAGCTTCTCCGCGAGCCTGATTTCGTCCCTGGGCAAGGATACCGTCGCCGCCGCCGCGTATGCCGACCTTGCCATCACCGACATGGCGGATAATGCGAACACCTTCGGCACCAGCACGGAGGATATTCAGAACGCCTATAAGGGGTTCTCGAAGGGCAACTACACGATAAATCCAATGTCCGCCGCATAAGCGATTATGCGGTGAATGTGCGTGAACTCTACCAGAGGTGTGGGGCAAAAATGCAGGAGGAAATGCCTGATGAGATTGCCCTGCTAACAGGGGAAACCTAAACCGTCGAGGCGGCATGGCTATCCTGTGCCAAACATAATTTGCATTGTATAGCAGATGAAATTGTGCTATAATGCGAATTATGAAGGTCAAACGACTATCGGTTTGTCACCGAGTACAGCACCTGTTGGTATGGTGCTGGAAGTGCGCACCAACTTTTGAAAGGAAGTACGACATGGAGATTTGGAAGCCGATTTCCGACTTACCCGGCTATTCCGTAAGCAACAAGGGCAGAATAAGGAAAGACAGCACTGGGCAAATCATGGTATTAAGCAAGAATGGCGGCTATTGCAGAATAACGATTAGCCATAACGTTCACAGGCTTGTTGCGGATGCTTTCCTTGAAAAACCGGATGACGATGCGAAATGCTGGGTTGACCACACTGATGGGAATCGCTCGAACAATGACGTTTCCAACCTACGCTGGGTAACGCCGTCAGAAAATGCTCTGGCTTATGGCTATAAATCCAGAATCAAGAACAAGAAACGCCAAGTCAAGGCTACACATCTCGATGGCAGAACCATTCTTTTTGAGTCAAGGCAAGCAGTAGCCGAACATTTTGGCTGCTCCGATAGTGAAGTGCACTATCACAAGCTGTACCGCAAAGGAACGAAAAAAGGATGGACTTTTGAAAAGTTGAAGATATAGTCTAATCCCTAAAAGCCATGCGCGAATGCGTGTGGCTTTTGTAATACCGGGAAACCGGGGGTAACAAATGGCTGGACAACCTCAAGTTGGGCTACGGCGGAACACAAAAGGAAATGGAGCGGCTGCTGGCGGATGCGTCGAAGCTCTCCGGCGTGAAGTACGACATCAGCAACTTCTCGGACATCATCGCAGCCATCCACGTCATCCAGGAAAACCAGAATATTGCCGGGACGACGGCGAAGGAAGCCTCGACGACCATCTCCGGTTCTATCGGCTCGGTCAAGGCGGCGTGGGCGAACCTGCTCTCCGGCTTAGCGGACGGCAATCAGGACATTGACCAGCTTGTCGGCAACCTGTCCGACAGCGTGATGACCGCGGCGGACAACATCGTCCCGCGCTTGCAGACGATGGCGCCGCGCCTCGTGCAAGCGGTTCAGACGCTTGTCTCGACGCTTGCGCCACAGCTTCCGGGCATCATCAGCACCGTTCTCCCCTCCATGATTGAGGCGGCGACAACGCTCATCGGCGGCTTGGCGGACGTGCTGCCGGACTTGCTGGGCAGCATCATCGACGTGCTGCCGAACGTCGTCAAGCAAATCGGCGGCGCGCTCAAGAAACTGTTCCCGTCGCTGCTGAAGACGTTCAAGAGCCTCATCGGCAAGATTGACTTCAAGGGGCTGGGAACGGCGATCGGCAGCGGTTTGCGGTCGATTGTGACGAACCTACCGCAGATTCTCTCGGACATTGGGAACGCCATCAAGTGGGCGTGGGAGAATATCGCCTATCCGCTGATTCAGGGCATTTTCAAGGGCATCTTCGGAATTGATTTGCCGGACTGGGACAAGGTTGCGGAGAGCATCAGCGACTGGTGGGAGGATGTTAAGACCGCCGTCGGCGGTGCGCTGGAAATTGCGTTTAAGGCAATTGGCGACGCGCTCACCTCGGCGAAAGAAGCCGTGGAGAAGTGGTGGGGAGACGTCAAGGCACTGTTCGGCAACTTGCTGACCATCGTGTTCGGGCTGGGCACTGGCGATGACCAAGAGGCGGCGAAAGAAGCCGTCACCAAATGGTGGGGAGAGGTCAAGACAAAAATCGGGGGTGCGCTTTCGATTATGTGGCACTTGCTGAACCCGCTCAACATCGCAAAGCAAGTGAAGAACGCATGGGACAGGGCGACAAAGGGGCTGAGCTTGACAGTCGGATGGAAAACGATTCAGCAGACCGTTTCGTCCCTGAAAGACCCGGCAACGAATCCGCTTAGCCCGGATAGCCGCTACCAGCAAATTGTCAGCACACCTCAAGGGCGCGACGCATTACGGAGCGTCTTTGGCGAAACGTTGAATAATCTCATCTTCCCCCACGCCTCCGGCGCAGTCTTCTCCAAGCCAACCCTCTTTGACACGGCTTCCGGCTATCACCTCGTCGGGGAAGCCGGCGCGGAAGCCGTCGCGCCCATCGGCGTGCTGCAAGGGTACGTCAAAAGCGCGGTGGGTGAGGTCGTGGGCGCAAGCATGGAGCGCAAGCTCGACCAGATGCTTGCCACCCTGCAAAGCGGCTTCAGCGGCATGAATCAGCAGCAGATTGTGCTGGATACGGGCGTGCTTGTCGGCGCAACGGCGGGCAAGATGGACAAGCGTCTGGGGCGGATGGCACTGCGAAAGGGGCGGAACGCATGATTTACGGGGTAACGCTGGGCGGCAAGCACACCTACCGCGATTGGGGCTTGCTGCCGAAAACGCGCCCGACCATCGCGCCGCCGAAGGTGCGCACAAATTATGTGGATGTGCCAGGGCTGGACGGCGCGCTTGACCTGTCCGAAGCGCTGACCGGGCGCGTGGGCTATCAGACACGGGATTTCTCGGCGGAGTTCATCGTCATTGACGCGCGGAACCGCTGGGATGCGCTGTATTCCGAAATACTGGACACCCTGCACGGGCAGCGGGTGCAAATCATCCTCGATGAAGACCCCGGCTACTCCTACACCGGGCGTGTGACCGTGAACGCGCTGGAGAGCGACCGTAAGACCGCCGCCATCAGTCTGAAAGCCGTCTGCGACCCGTACAAGCTGGAAATCACGGGTTCGCTGGATGATTGGCTGTGGGACACCTTCAACTTTGAGGCGGGCATCATCCGCGACTACAAGGCGCTGCCGGTGGATGGCACGCTGACGCTGACGATTCCCGGCACAAGGCGGCCGTGCATCCCGACCATCACGACAAGCAGCGCGATGACGGCGACATTCGGCGGCAAGGAGTACGCGCTGACGGCAGGCGACAACCGCATCAGCGGCATTTGCATCACCGAGGGCGACAACGTGCTGACCTTCGCTGGGAATGGCACGGTATCCATCGACTACCGAGGAGGGAGGCTGTAATGTACACCATCTATGCGGACGACGCATTGCTGTATTCTCCGGGGGACGAGGAACTTTCCGTCCTCTCCCCCGTGCTGGAAACGCAGTGCAACGCCGCCGGAACGCTCACGTTCGTGCTGCTGCCGGAGCACCCGATGTACAGCGCGCTGCACAAAATGCGGACGCGGATTGACATCCGGCAGGATGACGAAATCATCTGGCGCGGGCGCGTGCTGGAAACGGAAACCGACTTCTACCGCCAGAAGACCGTCACCTGCGAGGGCGAACTCACCTACTTGGTGGACAGCGTTCTGCATCCGTACAAATTGGCGGATTACGACGGCACGGCGGCAGGGCTGTTCCGCCTGTACCTGACGCGGCACAACGAGGCGGTCAGCGAGGCGCAGCAGTTCCAAATCGGCAACGTGGACATTGAGACGCTGTCCAGCGTGGAAAACACGGGCTACGGCAACACCTGGGACGAAATCAGCGACAACCTGATTGACATCCACGGCGGCTTCCTGCGCGTCCGCTACGACGGCGAAACACGCTATCTGGATTGGACGAAGGAGAGCGGCACATCGTGCGGGCAAGTCATCCGCTTTGGGGAGAATCTGCTGGACTTGTCCGAGTACGTCTCCGCGTCGGAGGTCGTGACGTGCCTGATTCCATACGCCGGGCAGGGCGACAGCCAGATCACCATCAAGAGCGTCAATGACGGCAAGGACTACATCGAGGACGAAGCCGGGATTGCCCTCTACGGGCGCATCTGGGGCGTGACGGAGTTCGACGCGAAGGACGCAAGTACCCTGCTGGAAATGGCGAAGGAGAACCTGCAAAAGCGCCTGAAAGAGACGATTACCATCACCATCAGCGCAGTGGATTTGCACCTGCTGGATGTGAATGCGGAATCGTTCCGCGTCGGCGACAAGGTGCGCGTCGTCTCCCCGCCCCACGGCATTGACGCGGAATACACCTGCACGGCGATTTCCCTCGACCTCGTCGCGTTCGGTGGCGGCAATCGCCAGCGCGAGCTGCTGGCGGCAGAGGGAGTTCCCTTTTTGCCGGATGGGCGGGTGGATTTGTCCCGCTGCTGTTGGGACGGACGCTGACCGCATACTCTGCTATCCCGGCGGGCATACTAGACACAGTTTCAAACGAGGGGAGCTGTGTCAATGAATCGTCAAAAAATTCGCGTAGTACAATACGGCTGCGGCAAAATGAGCCGCTATATTCTGCGGTATCTGCACGAAAAGGGTGCCGAGATCGTGGGCGCAATCGATGTGGATCCCGCCATCGTCGGGCAAGATGTCGGGCTTTACGCCGGATTGGACGCGCCGCTGGGGATCACCATCGACAGCGATGCGGACAAGGTGCTGGACGGGTGCGACCCCGACATTGTGGTGATGACGCTGTTCAGCTTTATGCCGGATATGCAGCCGCATTTGGAGCGCTGCGCGCGGCGGGGACTGTCGGTCATCACCACCTGTGAGGAAGCCATTTACCCCTGGACTACCAGCGCTGCGCTGACCAACCGGCTGGACAAGCTGGCCAAAGAAACCGGCTGCACCATTGTGGGATCGGGGATGCAGGACATTTTCTGGATCAACCTGATCGGCTGTGTGGCGGGCGGGGTGCACCGCATTGACCGCATTGAGGGCGCGGTGAGCTATAATGTGGAGGATTACGGCCTGGCACTCGCCAAAGCGCACGGCGTGGGACTGACGGCGGAGGAATTTGAGCAGCAGCTCGCCCACCCCGCCACGCTGGAACCCAGCTATGTCTGGAACTCCAACGAAGCGCTGTGCAACCGGATGGGATGGAGCATCCGCGCGCAAACGCAGCGGTGCGTCCCCTATTTCCATCAGCAGGATGTGTATTCCGCCACGCTGGGCGAAACCATCCCCGCCGGGCGCTGCATCGGTATGAGCGCGGTGGTGACCACCGAAACCTTTCAAGGTCCGGTCATCGAAACCCAGTGCATCGGCAAGGTGTACGGCCCCGATGACGGCGATATGTGCGACTGGAAGATCGTTGGCGAACCGGACACCACCTTTTTCGTGCAAAAGCCCGCCACGGTGGAGCATACCTGCGCCACCATTGTCAACCGCATTCCCACCGTGCTGCGCGCACCGGCGGGCTATATCACCGCCGAAAAGCTGGACACGCTGGACTATCTCGCCTACCCGATGCGGCACGAGGACTGGTATTATTAAATGGGAATAGATAGCAGCAGGCGCCGCTCCCCCAAAAAGGGAGCGACGCCTGTTTTCTCTTTGCAATAGGATTATTGGCTAATATAGAGCAGCTTGGGCAGCACCAGCTGAATCCGCCCCTATTCAGCGGCGCGTTTGCCACCTTGGAACAAAGCGTTGAACACAAGGCTGGCGACCAGCATCGCCGCCGCTATGCCAATCCATCCAAACCCCATGGAATACAGCGGGAGCTTATGGAGCAGCTGCCCCACTACACCGAGGGGAATCTGCGCCTTGTCAAGAGCATAGAGTACGCTAACCACCGCCGTTCCCGCCACCGTCAAAGGATAGGCAAACCGGTTGTTTTTCCAAAGCCGGTGACTAAGCCCCAACAAAATCAGCACAATGGATACCGGATAAATCGCGTTCAACACCGGAATGGAAATATTCAAAATCATATTTAACCCCAGATTGCACACCAAAAAAGAGAAAAACACGAGGATACACACCCATTTTCGGTAGGACACCTTTTGAAAAAGGGTGGAGAAATATTGCGAAATGGAGTTGATAAGTCCCACGCAAGTGGTCAAACACGCCAATGTGAAGATGGCCGCCAGCAACACAGCGCCCACATTTCCGAATACCTGATACACAATGCAGCGCAGTGTCCAAGCACCGTTTTCCTGTACCTCATAGACACCGGAGCTGCACATACCCATATACGACAGCATGATATACACCAACGCCAAAATGGTTCCGGCGAAAACGCCAGCCAACACCGTATAGTGCATTTTACTCCGCTTCTCCTGCAGCCCAAAGGAACCAAGCGTTGTAGAAATTACCAGTCCGAAGTTCAAAGCGGCAATGGTATCCATGGTATTGTAGCCCTCGGAAAATCCCGTGAGAAAAGGCGCTTGCCGATAGGCTTCCTGTGCCGGAGCGATCTGCGTTTTGCCGCGAAACAGGAAACAGACAAACAACAGTGCCAACAGAAAAAGCAGCGCCGGGGTACTCAAGTCTTCATTCTGCATACGCTTGGTAATGCCATGACCGATCCGGTCCACCAGCCGACCGGGATTTAGGCACAGCCACAAAGCAATCAGGAAAAACACCAGCGAATACACCGCCATCCAAAGAGCTGTGTTGGCACCCTTTGGCAAATAGGGTGCTACCGCCATCTCAAACGGAACAGATGCCGCACGGGGTATTCCCAATCCGGGACCTATGGAGAGATAAATCAGCAGCGTGAACACCAGCGCAAAGCGCTTACCTACCTGCTGCCCCAGTCGTTCCAAGCCATCAAATTGCGCCACCACTACCACGCCCAGCACCGGAAGGATAACCGCTGTTGCCAAAAATCCAGCCATGGCCGGAACGGTATGGGCCCCGGCGTTTTGTCCCAAAAACGGTGGAAAGATCAGGTTTCCCGCTCCAAAGAAAAGTGCAAACAGCATCACGCTAATAACCGCCATGTTCTTTTTTCCCAGTTTCATATACTTCTCCTTCCTTTTTAACACAAAAGGAAATTGACCCACAAGCCCGAAAAGACCTATGAGTCAATGGTTGGTGCGGGGGATGGGACTTGAACCCACACTCCGAAGAAACGGCTCCTAAGACC
>OHBM01000383.1_pt1 | contig 36030 bp, 30 predicted proteins | sample 1577251 | NCBI WGS metagenome assembly OHBM01 (sample SAMEA3541557, study PRJEB24748) | human gut metagenome | biome: human gut; feature: human-associated habitat; material: faeces | place: China | collected 2012 | reverse complement strand
CATTTCTATGTGTGCCTTGGAGCCGCAGGCGGAAAGGAATGTGAGGTTATTATGAAATAGCACTCTACTCTACAACAGAAGACAGATCATTGGGTACGATTCCTTTTGAACGTATATTTACACTAGGTCCTGATTATATCAACTATTATGATGGTAACACTGTACTCGTGAATAATCTCCCATTAGATGTAATGAAAAGACTGTGATTAAAACACAGTCTGGATTAAAAACATATAAGTCATTGTACCTAGAAGAATAGAAAGTAATGTACTATGTTTCCATTTATCTAAAAACAGGCAGATGTGAATGGTGCATTAAATATCATGCGTAAAAGTAGCGTTGTGGATGTAAACATCCTATACAGTAGAGGCGAAGTGGACACGCCTATAAGAATAAGGATTGCCTAGCAATAGGTGGAGACTTAAATATCAATCTTCTTAAACGGATGCGTAAGCATCCTAGAAGCTTTGACTTCAAATACGGAGTATTAAGTCGAGGTAGTTCACGATGTCAATGATATAATAGTAACTGGAGGTATTCTTATGAGATTAGATACTATACATCATATTGCAATCATTACAAAAGATTATGATCAAACAATTGACTTCTATGTCAATAAATTAGGTTTTAAGATTATTAGAGAAAATAAGAGAGAGGATAAACAGGATATCAAGTTAGATCTTCAACTTGGAGATATGGAGTTAGAAATATTCATTAAACCAGATGCCCCACTACATCCTTTCCCTGAAACTGCAGGACTGAGACATCTGGCTTTCAAGGTAGAAGATGTAGAAGAAACAGTCAAAGAATTAAATGCGTTAGGTATTGAAACAGAACCAATCCGTTTCGACACATTTACAGGCAAGAAAATGACATTTTTTAAAGATCCTGATCAATTGCCTTTAGAAATCCATGAATAAGAGAGAAGAATTATTACAAGATTACATTCGTTTATCAAGAATCTCATTTCATAATAATGTAGCTTTTGCGCATACGAAGTATCAGGTGAACTGGAAAAAAACAGCACTGACTATGTGGTTAGGTCATATAGTAAGCAAGAAAACAGAATTCTATGTATTGAGCTTTGAACGTGAGGGAATTACCTTTATGCAATATGATAATCTGAAGTTTCTAGATGGTGTTTACTTCTTTGATTATCGTTTTGTGACAGATTTTAAAGTGAAAAAGAAAGGGGCTGAATCAGAGATGCGCTTCATGTACCAAGGACAGGAAGTTGTATTAATGCTTCAGCGATATGCAATAGATAGTCCCTGGATCAAAGAATATATGCACTATTTAGAAGAAAATCACTTTTTTTATGATTGATAATATGTTATTATGGTGACAAATAGAGGTGCATGCGTTAAGAATTCGTTATTAATGGATACAGCCAGATAATGAAGGGGGAGCAAATGCCGAAGAGACAGGGAACTGTATATGAACTGTTATCTGGGGGATAAGAGAAGATCTTATTCACTGTCACAAAATATTTGTGGTGCGCTATTGAATATAATGAAGACTACTAATTATATTGCAATGGCCCCATTGCAATATTTTTTTATAAAAAAATGGAGATGATGAAGATGAACAGTGTGATTACAAGATTAGAGATTGAAGAAGACATTATTCAAGTGAAGTTAATGAATGTTGAAAAGAATCCTCTTTTTGTGGCTGATGTGTTTGAAACAATTAGTCGTGAAGGTGTGAACATCGATATGATCTCATCAGTCATGCTAGAAGATGAAATGCGTATTGATTTCACATGTGATGCTAAAGCACAGAGTACTTTAAACAAGGCTATTGAAGAAGTAAAGAAGAATCACCCACGTATTGGTGTATTTGCATCTAAGAATGTAGGTAAGCTTGTTGTAGAAGGTCATATGGAAAATGAAGTCGGTTTTGCAAGTAAGTTATTCAAAGTTCTAGGTGATAACCAGATCCCATTTGCTCAGGTGACAACAAGTGAAGTATCTATTTCATATGTTATAGAGAAGAAATATTTAAAGAAAGCATTAGAAAAAATTCAGGAGGAATTAGCATAAAATGGAACCAATTTTTGAAGGAACAGGTGTTGCATTGGTTTTACCAATGTTTGAAGATGGAAGTATTGATTATGAAGGTTATAAGAGACAGGTACAGAGAATGATTGATGGTGGTGTAAAAGCATTACTTGTCAATGGTACTACTGGGGAACCTGCAACTATTGACATTGAAGATGAATTTGAACTTACTAAGATTACAGTAGAAATGGCTAAGGGTACAGGTGTAAAGGTTATTGCAGGTGCAGGTTCTAACTATACTGCACAGGCTATTAGAAAGGCTAAGTTCAATGCTGAAGCAGGTGCTGATGCAAACTTAGTTGTAACACCTTACTACAATAAGACTTCTCAGAGAGGTTTAATTGAACATTATAAGGCTGTTGCTGCTGCAAGTGATTTACCACTTATTATGTATAATGTACCAGGTAGAACTGGTATGAAGATCAGTGTAGATACAGTAGTAGAACTTGCAAAGGTTCCTAATATTGTCGCTATGAAAGATGCAACAGATGATATTGCATATGCAATGGAAGTATTAACACGTACTAAGGATATGGACTTTGATTTATATTCTGGATGTGACGATAATATTCTTCCATTTATCGCAGCAGGAGGAAAAGGTGTTATTTCAGTATTATCTAACCTTTATCCAAGAGAAACAGAAATGTTTGCTCAGGCTGCATTAAAAGGTGATTTAGAATTAGCTAGAAAGATGGCTTATGATTTAAATGATGTTTCTAAATACTTATTTATTGATGTCAACCCAATCATGCCTAAGGCTGCTTTAAAACATATGGGTGTTATTGAAAGTGATATGCTTCGTCAGCCTCTTATTCCAACTACAGAAGAAAATAAGAAGTTATTATTTGATGCAATGAAAGAATTTGAAAGCAAGGGTTATTAAGATGAAAGTATTAGTATATGGTTATGGTTTAATGGGTAAGAAAGTAGCCCATGCAGTGATGAATGATGCAGATTTAGAATTAGCTGGTGTTGTATCTCCAGTGTTTGATGTACAGCCAGAAGTACCTGCATATAAGTCATTAGATGAAGTACAGGATGATATTGATGCTATTATTGATTTCTCACATCCTGCCAATCTAGATAGTATTCTATCTTATGCATTAAAGAATAAGTGTAAAGTTGTATTCGCTACTACTGGCTTTAGTGCAGAAGACTTAAAGAAGATTGAAGAAGCATCTCATGAGATTGCCCTCTTCCAGTCTTATAACACTTCTTATGGTGTGGCTATGATGAATAAGATGGTAAGTGAATTTGCGAAAGAATTCTTTGAACATCATTTTGATATTGAAATCATGGAAAAACATCATAATCAGAAAATTGATTCACCATCAGGTACTGCAGTGATGTTATATGATGGTATTAATAATGCTTTAGATGATTCATTAGAACCTACTTATGATCGTCATTCTATTCATCGTAAGAGAGAAAGAAATGAAGTAGGTATTTCATCTATAAGAGGTGGGACAATCTTTGGTGAACATACAGTCATGTTTGCAGGACAGGATGAAATCGTAGAAGTAAAGCATACAGCTCTTTCTAAAGAAGTATTTGCGAATGGTGCTGTTGCTGCATTAAAGGCATTAATGAATAAAGACAAAGGTTTATTTGATTTAAAAACATTATATTAAGGGGAATGGTATGGTATTACAGACACAGTTTGCTGATATAAAAGGCAATGATTTATATATAGATGGTATTAAAGCATCTGATCTAGCAAAGCAGTATGGCACACCACTTTATGTTATGAGTGAAGGTCATATTAGACATCAGATGAATGAATTAAAGACAAAGTTCATGGATAAGTATGAAAAGGCACTTCCATTATTTGCATCTAAGTCTTTTAGCTGTCTTGCTATCTATAAGCTTGCAAGTGAATATGGTATTGGAATTGACTGCGTATCTGCAGGAGAAATCAGTATCGCATTACGTGCTGGATTTGATCCAGATAAGATCTACTTCCATGGAAACAATAAGCTTCCTTCAGAAATTGAATATGCATTAAGTCATGATGTGACTCATTTCGTAGTAGATAACTTTTATGAAATTGAAAACTGTGAAAAGATTGCAGGGAAGCTAGGTAAGAAAGTAAAGGCAACTTTAAGAATTGTACCTGGTATTAAAGCTGGTGGTCATAACTATATTATGACTGGTCATAAGGATACTAAGTTTGGCTTTAGTTCTCATTATGGTATCTATTTAAAAGCTATTCAGCGAATCTTAGAGTCTGATAATATCGAATATGAAGGAATTCATTGTCATATCGGTTCTCAGGTATTTGATTTATTCGCTTATGTGAATGCAATGCTTCAGTTTATGAAGTTCGTAAATGAAATTTATAATACATTTGGTGTTGTAACAAGTAAGATCAATGCCGGTGGTGGTTATGGTATTGCTTATACTAAACAGGATGAACCACTTGATTTTGAATCTATTACATCAGAAATCATGAAAGTTATTTATAATGAATATGATAGTCATGGATGGGAACGTCCAGCTGTTATGATTGAACCAGGACGTTATGTTGTAGGTAATGCAGGTATTACTCTTTATACAGTAGGATGTATTAAAGAAATTCCTGATGTACGTACTTATGTCTCTATTGATGGTGGTATGTCTGATAATATCCGTACACCTTTATATGATGCGAAATATGATGGTATTGTTGCAAATAAAGCAGGAGAAACAAAGACTAAGACTGTAACAGTTGTAGGTAAGATCTGTGAAAGTGCTGATATGATTACTAAGGATTTACCAGTTACAGCTAATATTATGCCAGGAGATATTTTTGCAGTATTCTCTACAGGTGCATATAACTACTCTATGTCTTCTAATTACAACCAGTTACCTAAACCAGCTGTAGTATTCACTTATGAAGGTGAATCAAGAGTCGTAGTAAGAAGACAAACATTTGATGATTTAGTTTTATTTGATGAAGAATAGTCATGAGGAGATAGCTGATGCTATCCCCTTTTTTTATATATAATCATATAGAAAATAATTACTGAAAGTTTGAAGAAAGTACCATTTTGGGCTAAAAAAAGATTGAAGAAAGTCACATTTTTTGTCAATAAAAGATTGAAGAAAGTCATATTTATTAAAAATATAGTGAGATATTCAATGTTTTTTGAAAAGCTCACTTTATTTCTTTTTAGAATTATGAATTAGCCAATGGAGCTTGATATTTAGTTAGTGTATTTTATTCAAAAAAACTGTATTTAAATCCTGAAAAATTGATATTTTGTAGATATTAATGTAAAATTTAATTATAAATTTACTTCGACAGCAAATATAATCAGAAAAGAAATTAGCTATAAATAAATATAATAATGAGTTTAAATAATGGAGTAGTGCAAACGGTTTTGAATTATAAGAATGGCTTTAAAAGTGAAATTCAAACATAACCTTATATTGAGACTCAATATGAATAGAAAGGAGCGAAAAATTATGAAAAAGAAAGATTATATCCGTATTGCATGTAAAAATATTTTGTTTGTTATTTTGATTATAATCATTTTTTTACTGATGAATGAAACATTGGTATCTAGTATAGTACGTGCAGTAGTAGTGGCAGTCCTTTCGACTATATTTGACATAGTACAGTTAAGAAAGAAAACACAATGAAACTTTGGCCCCCCCTGCTTAGAAGCATGCTCTTACAATGTTTAACTCTATTAATGAGAGGAAAAAGATATGGAAAAACAAATGAAATGTAGTCATTGTGGGCAGGTTTTTACTACTATTCCAGATAGAAATAGCTTTGGAGAAGTATGTCTATGTAATACCTGCTTACAACAAGTACCTAATCTCACAATCACATCAACTAAACTGAAAAGTACTCATCTTTCTATAAAGCAGCTAGATGAAGCTATTCAGGCAATTGATCAACAGTTAGATAAAGGTCATTTTTCTCAAGATATCAAAGAAGGAATTCATGCATATTTTGAGAAGTATTATAAACAACGTCAAAGTATGGATAAACAAAAAGAAATCAACTCAAAACTAGATCAAATCATAGAAAAAAATACTTCTAATGATTCGATGACGGAAGATAAGTTCACAGAATTATTAGAAGAAAGAAATAACGATTATAACTTAGATTCTATCTTAGAATGTAATGATCTTTATGAATATGATGTAGTTACTGTTCATGATTCTCATGGTAGGACAGATACAAATAATTTAAAGAAGACATTAATAAGATATAGTGTACAGGGCTGGAGACTAAAGACAGCTTTCGCAAATGAAATAGGCAGTAATATGGTAGGTGGTGCTATTGTAGGTGTGGGTGTAGGAAGCAATAGCACAAGTGATGAAGTTGTACTTATTTTTGAAAGAAAAATAAAAAATGCGAAGAAATAAGAATAGACCGAGCAAGTTGCTCGGTCTATTAGTCTACATATTTCTCTAAGAAATGAGTAATATTGCTTTGAACAAGTTTCTTCTCTTTATGATAAGATTCGCCATGTGCGGCATCATTCACAATAAGTAATTTCTTTTCTGCCTGACAAGCATTATAGAGTTCTAATGCCATGTAAGTAGGCACAAAGTGATCCTGGTTACCATGTATGAATAATGTAGGTGTTTTAGACTTCTTGACTTGATTGACTGCACTGGCCTGTTTGAAGTTATACCCTACTGTCTTTTTAGATAATAATGTAGCACTAGGAAGTAATAAGAATGGTGGACATCCTTTATTCTTTAAGTAGTATTTGAATTCATCATAAGCACTTGTATAGCTGCAATCAGCGACAATAGCTTTCACATTATCAGATAATTCTTCACCACTTACCATGAGGACTGTTGCCCCACCCATGGATATACCATGTAAGACAATGCTCATTGGTTCATTATGGAAGTACTCTTCCATTTTTTTAATCCATTCTAATATATCTAAACGGTCCAACCATCCAAAACCAATATAATGTCCTTCTGACTGTCCATGTGCTCTATTATCTGGAAGAAGGATATTATAACCAAGTTCATGATAGAAACGAATATAATATGCAAACTCACGATAATGGTAAGAATGGAATCCATGAACACAGATCACTAATTTATTAGAATCAGGATAAGGAAGGAACTGCCCTTCTAGCTTTAATCCATCATAAGAAGTGATTTCCATATCAATAAATGTCTGATGATCTAGCCATTGTTTATCATCTTCACTCATAGGATGTTTTAATCCTACTTTTTCTTCTTTACGTCTTGTACATACTTTTTCTATCGCAATGCGCCCTGCTGCAAGATAAGTGGCAGATGCCGCAGCGGCTGCGCCTATTGTACCAATAACTACATTCTTCTTTTTCACGACAAAATACCTCCTTTTATTCATTATATAAGATAATCTATGAAGAATTTATATACAAACGATTAAGTTTGAATAAATAATTGACAGATATATGAATTTGTAAGTAGAAAAGGGTATCTTATAAAGCGATAAATATATGTTTTTAAGAAAGTTTTTGTGTTAGAATAATAACCGATATGAGGTGATTTTAATGACACAGGTTATAGGACCAGAACAGATGGATTTATTAGTAAGTGCAGTAAGAGATGGGAAGATTGTTGCATTTCCTACGGAAACTGTTTATGGCGTTGCCTGCTTATTCGATGATTTGAAGGGTCTTGATAGAATTATGGAAATCAAGAAACGTAACCCGAATAAAGCAGTGACTCTTATGTTGTCAAAAAAAGATGATGTAAAGAAGTATGGCTTAGTAGACGAGGGTGCCCAGAGAGTGATTGATAAGTTTATGCCAGGTAGAATGACAATCGTATTAAAAAGACTGGATAGTGTGGATTCGAGACATGTTAGTGGAAAAGATACAATAGGTATTAGAATCCCAGACAGTTCTTTCGTTTTGTCACTCATTGATCAGACAGGGCCTTTATCAGTAACAAGTGCTAATTTATCTGGTCAAGGGAATACGACAAACGAAAAAGAAGTACTTGCACAGCTTGATGGACAGATTGATATGGTTGTCAGAGGACAGACTGCTTCGGCAACTGCATCTACAGTCGTGGATTTAAGTCAAGGTGATGTGAGAATACTAAGAGAAGGTTTAATTACCAAAGAAGAAATCGAGGAGGTTTATTATGAAAATTGCAGTCGCTTGTGATCATGGTGGATTACGTTTAAAGAATGTTCTTATTGATGAAATGAAGAAACAGGGTTATGAAGTTGTAGACTATGGTACTTATACTGAAGATTCTTGTGATTATCCTGATTATGCATCTAAGGCAGCTAAAGCTGTTGCATCAGGAGAATGTGAGAAAGGTGTCGTTGTTTGTGGAACAGGCATCGGTGTATCAATTACATGTAATAAGGTAGATGGTATCCGCTGCGCATTATGTCATGATGTATTTAGTGCGAAAGCGACAAGAGCTCATAATGATACTAACATGATTGCAATGGGACAGAGAGTTATTGGAGAAGGACTTGCTGTTGAGATTCTTAATGCATGGCTACATACTGATTTTGAAGGTGGAAGACATGTTAAGAGAATTGAAAAAATGATGGCTTTAGAAAAGGAGTAAGTATTATGAGAGATACAGAAGTATTTGCGAGTGTTGAGCGAGAATTGAATAGACAAAGAAACAATATTGAATTGATCGCTTCCGAAAACTTTGTATCTAAAGAAATTATGAAGCTTGCGGGCTCAGTTCTAACAAATAAATATGCTGAAGGATATCCAGCTAAGAGATATTATGGTGGATGTCAGTTTGTGGATGAAGTAGAAACATTGGCACAGGAAAGACTTAAGAAGTTATTTGGCTGTGAGCATGCAAATGTTCAGCCTCATTCTGGTGCACAAGCGAATACAGCTGTTTATTTTGCTTTATTACAGCCAGGTGATAAAGTACTAGGTATGTCTTTAAATGATGGTGGGCATTTAACTCATGGACATCCATTAAACTACTCTGGTAAGACTTATGAATTCCATGCTTATGGTGTTGATAAGGAAACAGAAAGAATCGATTATGATGAATATAAGAGATTATGTGAAGAAATCAAACCTAAGTTAGTTGTTGCAGGGGCAAGTGCTTATGCAAGAACTATTGATTTCAAATTCATGGCTGAAGTAGCACATAGTGTTGGTGCTATCTTTATGGTAGATATGGCACATATTGCTGGTTTAGTTGCTGCAGGAGATCATCCATCTCCATTCCCTTATGCAGATATCGTGACTACTACAACTCATAAGACTTTAAGAGGTCCTAGAGGTGGTGTCATCATGTGTAAGGAAAAGTATGCAAAGGATATTGATAGAGCTGTTTTCCCTGGTATGCAGGGTGGACCTCTTATGCATATTATTGCGGCTAAAGCTGCTTGCTTCTATGAAGCATTACAGCCAGAATTCAAAGAATATAGTCATCAGATCATTAAGAATGCGAAAGCTTTAGAAGAATCTTTAAAGGAAGAAGGATTCCGTCTTGTAACTGGTGGTACTGATAATCACCTATTACTTATTGATGTAAAGAGCAGCTGTGGTATTACAGGTAAGAAAGCTCAGAGATTACTTGATGAAATCAATATTACAGCAAATAAGAATGCTATTCCTTTCGATACAGAAAAACCTTTCAAGGCTTCTGGAATCCGTGTTGGTACACCAGCAATGACAACGAAAGGATTCAAGGAAGATGACTTCAGAGAAGTAGGAAAGATTATTGCTTATCGTTTAAAGAATGAAGAAACTGATGAAGTAAAGAATGAATGTCTTGCAAGAGTAAAGAAGTTAACTGATAAAGTGACTATGTATGACGATATTAAATACTAGGAGGCCATAAGATGGTTAAAGTACTCAATCATGCATTAATTAAACACAAACTCTCAATTATGAGAGAAGAAAAGACATCAAACTATATTTTTAAGCAGAATCTTGATGAAATCGCAATGTTGATGGCTTATGAAGTCACAAAAGATTATCCTTTAAAAGAAAAGGAAATTGAAACACCTATTTGTAAGACTATAGGTTATGAACTAGACAAGGATATTATTCTTGTACCTATCTTACGTGCTGGTGTGGGTCTTGTAGATGGCTTCAGAAGAATCATACCAACTGCGAAAGTAGGTCATATTGGTATGTATAGAGATGAAGAAACATTGATTCCCCATGAATATTATGCTAAATTTCCTAAGGGATTAGAGAACGCAAAGGTTATTGTTCTTGATCCTATGCTTGCTACTGGTGGTTCAGCTGATATGGCTATCCAGAATATTAAAGATCGTGGTGCTAAGGATATTGAACTTGTCTGCCTTGTAGGTGCACCTGAAGGTGTGAAATACATTGAAGAACATCATCCAGATGTTAAGCTTACTTTAGCTGCATTAGATGAAAAACTAAATGACAAGGGATATATTGTACCAGGTTTAGGAGATGCGGGAGACCGCTTGTTTGGTACTAATTAATGGGATTTGATGAATATGAAGTAAGAAGAACTTCTGTTAAAGTATTTCTTGCAGGATTGATTCCTGCGGTTATACTTTCCATCATTCTTCATTCAATCAGCTACTGCTTAGGATTTGTATTAGGTTATCTCATTGATTTATTAATTTTACAGATCAATATGAAGATGACTGATACAATACTTTCTATTCAGACTGCAGGTAAGACAATTGCGGTTATGTTATTTATGGCTAAATTGTTTATTTTTGCAGTAGGTTTTGCGATAGCTGGATTCTTTCCAGAAATAGTAAATATGTATACTGTATTTCTGGGCTATCTAGTAGTAAAGATTTCTATTTATATACATGCATATGGAGAAAGGAGGCGTATGAGATAATGAAAATCACTATTCAGCCAGAACTGATATCATCATTGATTGTGACTGTGCTACTTTCTATTTTCTTTGTTTATGCAGGTAAAAAAATAAGAGAAGCAGATCCAACTAAGAGACCAAAGGGTGTGGTCCTTGTCGTTGAAACCGCCATTAAGATGGTTTATGATTACATGGGCACAATTATGCCTAAGAAATATGCGAAGAACTACTATCCTTATTTCTCTATGTTATTTGCATGGCTGTTGGTTTCTAACTTATTTGGATTAACAGGTTTTGATGCGCCAACTACTAACTACTCAATCACGTTATCCTTAACATTAATTACATGGGTATTAATTCAGATTAATGCGATTAAGTATCAGGGTGTTGGCAGTTATATTAAGGGAACTTTGATTCCCCCAACAAACCTATTTGGTTTGGTTTCACCATTGATTTCTATATCAATGCGTATTTTCTGTAACTTATTGAGTGGTACATTTATTATGGCCTTAGTATATCAGGCAACATCATTCTTAAGTTACAAGTTGATTCCATTCAACTTTTTAGGACCAGTGGTCGCACCATTATTACATTGTTATTTCGATGTATTCTCTGGATGTGTACAAGCACTGGTATTCGTTACACTATCTTCAATTCTGATTTCTAATGAAAATCCAGATGAAGAATAAATGAAAAAAAATGTCAATAGGAGGAAATTGATTATGACAAGAGGTTTAATTGCAATCGCTGCTGGTATTGCAGTACTTGCAGGTTTAGGTACAGGTATTGGTGAAGGTTTAGTTGCCGCTCATGCAGTATCTGCAATTGGAAGAAATCCTGAGGCTGAAAGCAAGATCCGTACTACTATGATCTTAGGTATCGCCTTAACAGAAACAGTAGCCCTCTATGGTTTACTTATTTCTTTCATCTTATTATTCGTATTCAAATAAAAAATAGTTTAAGGAGGAAAAAACTATGCCAGATATAGCCGCAAAGTTATTTCCAAACCCTACCACTATGATTGTTCAGTTATGTTCCACTGCAATCATGCTTCTTCTGTTCAAGAAATATTTATGGAATTATGTATTAGAATTCTTCCAGAAGAGAGCTGATTTTATAGAAGGTAATATCAATGATGCGAAGGCTAAGAATGAAAAAGCATCTGAATATCTTCTAGAAAGTGAAAAGCAGGCTAAAGAAGCTGCAAAACAGTATAAAGAAATCATAGATCAGGCTAAGGAAGATGCCGTAAAGGCTAAGAGTAAAATCATGGATGAAGCTAACAAGCAGGCTCAAGAAAAGATTGAACAGGCTCGCCATGAAATTGAATCTGAAAAGCTTGCAGCACAGGATGAAATGAAGAAAGAAATTGTGGATGTTGCTGTTGAAGTGGCTACTAAAGTCATGGATCAGAATATGAATACTGAAGCCAATAAAGCTTTAGTAGATGATTTCGTAAAACAGGTTGTTAACTAATGGATGCAAATGTTGCAGAACGTTATGCTGAAAGCTTATATCAGTTAGCGTTAGAAGATCATGCGCTAGAAGGTTATCTAGCAGACATGAAACTAGTTGATACAGTTTTAGAAAGTAATCCAGAATTTGAAAAATTCTTCTCTCATGTGCTTGTAGATGATGAAGCAAAGTGTGCATTACTTGATAAAGGTTTTGGCACTTCAGTAAATCATTATGTATTGAATTTTCTTAAACTGCTTGTAAAGAAAAGAAGAACAAGATACATTGCGCCTATTACAAAAAGCTTTATTAAGATGAGTAATAAGCATCTTGGTATCGAGGAAGGCGTTATCTTCACACCTTTCGCATTAAGCGATGAACAGGTAAAAGCAATTGAAGAAGCGATTTCTCAGAAAGAAAACAAAACAATTACTTTAAGAACTGTTGAAGATAAGACACTTATTGGTGGTGTTAAGGTTCAGATTGAGAACCGTGTCTATGATGGCTCATTAAAGAACAAAGTCAGCAAGCTCAAGACTGAGCTGTTGAGAAAGTAGGTGACGCAAGTGGCATTAAGACCCGATGAAATCAGTGCTTTAATCAAAGAGCAGATTAAGCATTATGATGATGTCATGGAACAGAAAGACGTCGGAACAGTTATGACTGTTGGTGACGGTGTCAGTGTTGTTCATGGTTTAGACAATGCAATGCTAGGTGAATTGATCCTTTTCCCAGGTGATGTTTATGGTATGGTCATGAACCTAGATGAAGATAGTGTTGGTGTTACTTTATTAGGTAATGCGGACGAAATTAAAGAAGGCGACGAAGTAAGACGTACAGGTAAGATCATTGAAGTACCTGTAGGTGATGCAATGCTTGGTCGTGTCGTTAACCCTTTAGGACAGCCTATTGATGGTCAGGGTGAAATTATCACTACAAAGACTAGACCAATCGAAAGAGTAGCTCCTGGTGTTATGACAAGAAAATCAGTAGATCAGCCAGTACAGACTGGTATCACTACTATTGATGCAATTATTCCAGTTGGTAGAGGTCAGCGTGAGTTAATCATCGGTGACAGACAGACTGGTAAAACAGCTATCGCTGTTGATACAATCATCAACCAGAAAGGTCAGGATATGTACTGTATCTATGTTGCAATTGGTCAGAAGAATTCTACAGTTGCACAGGTTGTTGAAAAATTAAAGAAGGCAGGCGCAATGGATTATACTGTTGTTGTTTCTGCATCAGCTTCTGAACTTGCTCCAGTTCAGTATATTGCTCCTTATGCAGGTTGTGCTATTGCTGAAGAATGGCTTGACCAGGGTAAGGATGTATTAATCGTTTATGATGATTTAAGTAAGCATGCCGTAGCTTATCGTACAGTGTCTCTATTATTAAAGAGACCACCAGGACGTGAAGCTTATCCAGGTGATGTATTCTACTTACATTCAAGACTATTAGAAAGATCTTGTCGTTTAAATGAAGAAAATGGCGGAGGTTCTATCACTGCCCTTCCAATCATTGAAACACAGGCAGGTGATATCTCAGCATATATCCCTACTAACGTTATTTCTATTACTGATGGTCAGATCTTCTTACAGCAGGAATTATTCAATGCTGGTTTCAGACCTGCCATTGATACAGGTTTATCTGTATCACGTGTAGGTTCTACAGCACAGATCAAGGCTATGAAGCAGGTTTCTAGAAACTTGAAGTATGAATTAGCACAGTATGAAGAAATGCAGTCATTCGCACAGTTTGGTTCTGACTTAGATGCAGCAACTAAGAATGCGATTGAACATGGTGAACGTGTACGTGAAGTATTAAAACAGGCACAATATGCACCAAGAGATGTTATAGATCAGATCATTACTCTATTTGCACTTGAAAATGGATTCGTTAAGAATGTTAAAGTGGAAAAGGTACAGGAATACATGGATGGTTTAGTAGAGAAGTTTGCTGTTGCACATAGTGATCTTCTTGATGAAATCAGAGAAAAGAAAGTATTATCTGATGAATTAACTGCTAAGTTGAAGGAAGCTGTTAAGGCTTATACAACTCAGTTTGAAAACTTACAGAAAGCTGAGGCTTAATTATGGCTGGGCAGATGCAAGCCATCAAGCGTCGTATCAAATCAATTGAATCTACTAAGAAAATCACAAGAGCTATGGAACTTGTTGCTAGCTCTAAGCTTTCTAAGACTAGAAATCAGTTGAATGACATGAAGCCTTACTATACACAGGTAAAAGATACTTGTGCACAGATCTTATCTTCTGCAGGAAATGATATTGATTCTCCTTATTTAGTATTAAATGATAAGGGTGAAGATGTTTATATTGTTATCACTTCTACTTTAGGATTATGTGGTGGATATAACTCTAATATCTTTAAGCAGGTTGAAGCATCAGTGAATGATGCCAAGAAGATTATTGCGATTGGTAATAAAGGCTTAAATCAGTTTAAGAAACATTTTAAAGGTGAAGTAGATGGTACTTATGTAGACCTTAATACGACCCTTGATTTTAGAAGTGTTGTGAGATTAGTTGCCTCACTTCTAGAAGGCTATAAGAAAAAAGAAATTAAGTCTATTCATATTGTATATACAGAATATGTGAATGATTTAACTTTCGTACCTAGAGATGTGACTCTTCTTCCACTTAAGGCTGAAGATCTTGTCTCTGATAAGAAATTCCATAAAGATACATTGTTTGAACCAAGTCCTGAATCAGTACTTGGAAGCTTAATTCCGATGTATTTACAGGCAGTTATCTATGGTTACTTAATTGAATCAGTAACTGCAGAAAATGCGTCTAGAAGAACATCTATGAAGAATGCAACAGACAATGCGAATGAATTAACAGATGAGTTGTTATTAAAATACAACCAGGCACGTCAGAGCGCGATTACAAGTGAAGTAAGTGAAATCGTTGCTGGTGCCAATGCACAATAAGAAGGAGGAGGCCATATGTCTTTGAATGTTGGTAAGATTATCAAGGCTCAGGGTCCAGTTGTCGATGTACAGTTCGCTGCTGATAAAGATCTTCCAGATCTAAATACAGCCATTACAATTGATAACCATGGTGAAGAGTTAACTGTAGAAGTTGCTCAGCATATTGGTGATGATATCGTAAGATGTATCGCTATGGGTCCTACTGATGGTCTAACAAGAGGTATGGATGCTGTGGATACTAATGCGCCTATTAGTGTTCCAGTAGGTAATAAAACACTTGGTAGAATGTTCAACGTATTAGGACATTCTATTGATGGTAAAGATGAATTGACTGAAGAAAAACATATGCCAATTCATAGATCAGCGCCTACATTTGCTGATCAGAGAACAGAAACTGAAATTCTTGAAACAGGTATTAAAGTCGTTGACTTGATCTGTCCATTCATCAAGGGTGGTAAGATCGGATTGTTTGGTGGTGCCGGTGTAGGTAAGACAGTTCTTATCCAGGAATTCATCAACAACATCGCAACTGAACATAACGGTTTATCAGTATTCGCCGGTGTTGGTGAACGTTCTCGTGAAGGTAATGATTTGTACTATGAAATGAAAGAAAGTGGTGTATTAGATAAGACAACACTTGTGTTTGGTCAGATGAATGAACCACCTGGATCAAGACTTAGAGTTGCATTATCAGCACTTACTATGGCGGAATATTTCCGTGATGAACAGGGACAGGATGTCTTACTATTCATCGATAATATCTTCCGTTTCACTCAGGCTGGTTCAGAAGTATCTGCTCTACTTGGACGTGTTCCATCTCAGGCAGGTTATCAGCCAACTCTTGCAACTGAAATGGGTCAGTTACAGGAACGTATTACTTCAACTAAACAGGGTTCTATTACATCTGTACAGGCTGTTTATGTACCTGCCGATGATATGACTGACCCTGCTCCAGCAACTACATTCACACACCTTGATGCAAGAGTTGTACTTGATCGTAGTATTGCAGCATTAGGTATTTACCCTGCAGTAGATCCATTAAACTCTTCTTCTAGAGGTCTTGATCCAAACGTTGTTGGTAAAGAACATTATGAAGTGGCTCATGGAGTGACTCAGATGTTACAGAAATATCAGGAATTACAGGATATCATCGCAATTCTTGGTATGGATGAATTGAGTGAAGAAGATAAACTGATCGTTGCACGTGCAAGAAGAATTAGAAACTTCTTATCACAGCCATTTACTGTTGCAGAACAGTTTACAGGTTTAGATGGTAAGTATGTACATGTTGATGATACAGTAAAAGGATTTAAAGAAATTCTAGAAGGCAAATATGACGATTTACCAGAGCAGGCTTTCCATAATGTAGGTACTATTGAAGAAGCAGTAAAGAAAGCTGAATCTTTAAGTGAGTAAATTTCATTTACATATCGTCACTCCTAAAGGTACCTACAGGGATGTAGACGTAGATATTCTGAACATTAGAACAACTGATGGTCAGATGGGTATACTTGCTCACCATATGCCATTGGCGAGTGGTGTGGAAATCGCCGAAATGAATTATAGGATTGATAAAGACAAATATGAATTCGCTGTTGGTGGTGGATTTGTTTATGTAGATGGTGATAACACTGTTACACTTATTGTGAATGATATTGAATCACCAGAAGAAATCGACCTACGTAGAGCTGAAGAAGCAAAAGCAAGAGCTGAAGAAAGATTAAAGTCTAAGGACTCAAATATTGATTATCAGCGTGCTGAAATTGCATTAAAGAAGGCTATTACACGTATTCATGTCAAAAACAATTACTAGGATCCAGGGTTATTCCCTGGATTTTCTTTTGGAGAAGTTATGAAAAGTGGTTATGTGAGAGTGAAAGATTATATACCTGATATATATGTGGAACTACATTATGCGACAGAACGTAATTTTACACATGCAAAAGTATATGATTTTGATGAAGCGTATTTAAGAAAAGGAACTACACTTAAACTCAAGAAGGTTCAGAAAGAGTTAAAAGAATTAGGCTATAGCTTAAAGATCTGGGATGCTTATAGACCATTTACTGCACAACAGTATTTCTGGGAACTAATTCACGATGATGAATTTGTAGCAGATCCTACTAATGGTCCTAAGACTCATAATTTTGGAAATGTAGTTGATGTGACTCTTGTAAAGAGTGATGGAAGTGAAATTGAGATGCCTACAGAGTTTGATGATTTTACGAGTCAAGCAAGTAGAGATTATTCATGGTTAACAGGTGATCCTCTTAAACATGTTCTATTATTAGAAGAAACAATGGAGAAGTATGGTTTTATAGGATACGAGGGTGAATGGTGGCATTATACAGATGAAGATTCTTATGACTATATAGAATTCAAGCCAAACGAAAAACACAGCTAGCGCTGTGTCTTTTTAATTATGGTATAAATAATAATTGTAAGTAATATCCCAATACAAGCCCCTGTAGAATCTATCATGACATCTCTAAAACTTGCACTACGCCCTCCTACAAAGAACTGATGAAGTTCATCTGAACAGGCATAGAGGAAACTCACTAATAGGGATATAAAGCATTTGAAGCGTAATGGATAAGTCTCATAAGTAAACATCAGCAACATTGTAAGAATACTTAAGATGAAATATACAAACATATGTGCACATTTACGAATAATGAATTCTAAGAAGCTAAAAGCTTCTGTAGATAATGTATTCACTATATTATGTCCTGTAACAGTCTTAGAAATATGTCCTATGAGATAGATCACTGATTGAGAAGAAGAGGAACTTTTAGGCCCTGTTTGATTAGAAAAACAGAATATAACCCCCATCCAGATTATGATTAATAGAGTAAGTAGTATACGTAATTTCTTCTTTTTAGTCATAATGTTCCTCCCCTTCCTGGAGTTTTTAATATACATCAAATTGAAGTAAAAGACAAATGTTCTCCTATAATTAAAAGAGTAGACTGTATTAAATAGGATTTGAACAAGTGGTATAAAGCCCCAAATTATACTATAATTGTTATTATAAAGTATAAAAAATACATATTACATTATCTTTACATCTGATATGTGAAATAATTGACATTACCATCATATTACATATTTCTGATGCATGATGTAACAATCATATAATATGGAGGATTAATAACAGTGGGATATACAATTAAAGATTTTGTAGAATCGAATCAATTTGAAGGATTAAAATTAATAAATCATGCTGGATTAGATAGAGAAATAACAGGTGCACAAATTATTTCGACGATTGATATTGAAAATTTGGCGGGGGGGGTCAGTTATTACTAACCTCTTTAAGAGTTTATGATAATCTTAATAAGAACACGGTAATCTACCATCTAGAAGAATTAAATAAGAAGAGAATCAGTGGATTTGTAGTAAAAAGAAGAAATGATACAGTTCATCAGAAGGAGTTATTTGAATTATTCATACACTTTTGCGATGAACACGGAATACCTGTATTAGAACCTCCACAGAATATTAGTTATTGGGTTGTTTTGAAATATGTATTATGTCATGCGTGCGATCTTGTTATTGCGAAGTATATATATAATAAAATAGTTCAAGATCAAATTAATCATTTATTATTGCATGAAAGATATGCCGAACAAACAATAGAGACATTCTTTAAGAATTTAGAGACTATAGTAGGTAACTCTGTTTCTTTGTATGATGAAAATTTTCACTGTATCTATCCTTCTCCAGAAAACAATGACTTTATTATAGAAAAATATACACCTCGTACTATTAGTGGACATGAGTATTTATGCCAAAAAAGGGAATATGTGGAATATATCCAACAAATCAATATTCTGAATTATTATAATTATTATCTAGTGGTTACAGAAGCAAATGAACCATTAGATGAATTAGACTTTGTTGCATTAGATAATATAATTACAGCTTTATTTTATCTTTTAGCTCAGGATGTCACAAAAAGGGAACTGGAAATCAAATACTATCGAGATTTAAGTTATAGACTAATGAATGGTTCAATGTCTAATGCAGAAGAAGATGATGTCGCAAACTTACTTAATCTAAGTGTTAAAGATGAATATAGGGTTGTTACCTTATATTTAAAACCTGAGGATAGAAAAGAGAACTTCAGTATTACTCAGAAGAATGAGAGTAAGTATGTGGCAGAGGCATTGTATAGCTATTTTCCTAAAGAAAATGTTTATTATAGTGGGAATCTTGTCTTATACCTTTATAATGAAAAAGATTGGGAAGTAAAAAAAGTCTTTAGAAATACATTAAAAGAGATTCATAAAGAAATACAAGACTCTCTAACTAGAAGAAATAAGAAGTTTGAACTTCTTATTGGAATAGGAAAAAGTGTGAAGGGATATCATGGATTAAAAGATTCTTTTAAAGACTCTAAAGTAGCGCTAGAGTATATTGATTTAATTAGAGAAGTTATGGGTGATAGAAGTAAAGCTATTGTGGATTGTGCTAAATTAGGTTTCTTCCAGATATTTATCAATATTCATGATAAGGAAGAGTTAAGACAATATATACCTGATTCAGTCATTAAGCTAGATGAGCAGGATAAAAAGAAAAATAGTGAGTTGATCAGTACTTTGGAATGTTATTTGAATAATAAACAGAGTATTAGAAAAACTTCTGAGTTAATGAATGTTCATTCTAGAACAGTTTCTTATCGTCTATCTAAGATTATAGATCTCACAGATATAGATTTTGATAATATTGCGGAAATACTTGCAGTAAGAAATGGAATTATAATACTTAAAATATTAGAACTGTTGTAATTACAGTTTTGAAATATTATAATGCAAAAAAGAATTAAATATAAGTAAATTACCATGTTATATGGAGGATTCTTTCAAATGGGGTATACAGTAGAAGATTTTATCAAAAATCATGAATTTCCTGGAATTAAAATAATAAATAATCTGTATGAAACTAATAGAGAAATAACAGGTGCACAAATTATTTCTATGCCTGATATTGAAAATTCGGGGGGGGTCAGTTATTACTAACCTCTTTAAGAGTTTATGATAATTTCGATAAGAATACAGTGATCTACCATCTAGAAGAATTAAATAAAAATGGAGTGAGTGGATTTGTAGTAAAAAGAAGAAATGATACAGCTCATCAGAAGGAGTTGTTTGAACTATTTATACAATTTTGTGATACACATAGAATACCTGTATTAGAACTTCCGAAGAATATTAGTTTTTGGGCTGTTTTGAAATATGTATTATGTCATGCATGCAATCTTGTTATTGCGAAGTATATATATAACAAAATAGTTCAAGATCAAATCAATCATTTTTTATTACATGAACTATATGATGAACAAACAATAGAGACATTCTTTAAAGGTTTAGAGACGATTGTAGGAAATCCTGTTTCTTTGTATGATGAAAATTTTCACTGTATCTATCGTTGTTCAGAAAACAATGACTTTGTTATAGAAAAATATATACCTCATACCATAAGTGGACATGAGTATTTATGCCAAAAAAGAAAATATGTGGAATATATCCAACAAATTAATATTCTAAATTACTATAATTATTATCTAGTGGTTACAGAAGTGAATGGACCATTAAGTGAATTAGACTTTGTTACATTGGATAATATAATTAATGCTTTATTCTACCTTTTAGCTCAGGATGTTACAAAAAGGGAGATGGAAATCAAATACCATCGAGATTTAAGATATAGATTATTGAATGGTTCAATGTCTGATTCAGAAGAAGATGATGTTGCAAACTTACTTGATCTAAGTGCTACAGATGAATATAGGGTTGTTACCTTCTATTTAAGACCTGAGGATAAAAAAGAAAACTTTAGTATCACACAGAAGAATGAGACGAAAAATCTTGAGAAAGAAATATCTTATTACTTGGCGAAAGAGCATATTTTATATAATACAAATCGTGTTTTATACATTTACAATGAAAAAGAGTGGACTATTGAAAAAGATTTTAGAAGAGTATTGAAGACTTTACAAAAAGATATACAAGATTCACTTACAAGAAAAAATAAGAAATATGAACTTCTTATTGGGGTTGGAAAAAGTGTGAAGGGATATCATGGATTAAAAGATTCTTTCAAAGATTCTAAAGTAGCGTTAGAGTATATTGATTTAATTAGAGAAGCTACTGGTGATAGAAGTAAAGCTATTGTGGATTGTGCTAAATTAGGTTTCTTCCAGATATTTATCAATATTCATGATAAGGAAGAGTTAAGACAATATATACCTGATTCAGTCATTAAGCTAGATGAGCAGGATAAAAAGAAAAATAGTGAGTTGATCAGTACTTTGGAATGTTATTTGAATAATAAACAGAGTATTAGAAAAACTTCAGAGTTGATGAATATTCATACTAGAACTGTTTCCTATCGTCTATCTAAGATTGTAGATCTCACAGATATAGATTTTAATAATATCGCGGAAATACTTGCAGTAAGAAATGGAATTATAATACTTAAAATATTAGAACAGTTGTAATTAAAGACGAGTCACATATGTGGCTCGTTATTTATTTTGTAATATTATTTGGTACACTTTGAACAAAAAACTGTTAAAAATTTTTCTCTTTTTGCACATTATATTTACAATTTTAAAAGGCTAAAATTTATATAAAAAGAGTGTATATATAGAAAATATCCGCAATATGGGGCCTTTTAGAACAATTGTGACATATTTTCTGAATAGTAAGTCAGAATGTGATAAGAAGGGAAAATATCTAGTATGAATAAAATTAAGATAATATTAAACAAATGGGTACTACTCATACTATGTGCTATGCTGGTATGCACGCAGGCAAATGCGGCAGGGATAGTTAACTTCAAATCACCAGATAATATACCTCAAGAGACAGTTTATGATAATAATACAAATACAACTGAAACTAAAACAACTGAGAATATAGAGACATATTACCAAAACAATAAAATCTGTATTTATAACTATAGTCAGTTAAAACAGATTGGTTCTGATGTTTATGTTTATACAGGTGATAAAGATGGAACTATTGGTTCTGGAGAAGCAGTAAAAAATGAAGGAACTGAATTGAGATACACATCAGATGCTCAATATGTATTAATGAATGATATTGAAATGAGTACTGATTATATCTGGACACTTCCAAATAACTTTACTGGTAGCATTACAGGTACAACTAGAGAAAGTACATCTTTTTATAATAAAGAAACAGATACAATTACTATTTATAACCCCTATCAGTTAATGATTCTTGCACAGGATAATTCAGAAACAGAACCAGTCATGTCATTAGATTATGATGCACCACAGTTTGGCATGGGACAGATGATTTATCCTAATGGAGAGAATCAGTCCTATTTAACTTATAGTAAGTCACATAAGTATGTACTCTCTCAAAGTTTTGATTCTAGTAAGCCAGAATTAGCTGAGAATCAATTAAGAGAAAATGTAAGTACAGAAAATGCGGAAGGCCGTGACTTTAAGGGACAGGTTGTAAAGACTATTGGGGATAAGACTTATATCCTGATTGGTAATGAAACACAGCTTGGAAAGATAGGATCTGATGAACCGGTATATGGCGCAGTTTATCAGGCTTATCTGAGCTTAGGCAGATGGTATGTTGATAAGGATAATAGTGGCAAGCCTATTATGCTTTATGGTGGTGACGCCGATTTAAAGAAAGATCAAAATGGTGTAGCTGATTATACTTTCAGTCAAATTCAAGATGCTAATGCAAAATATAGTAGTATTAGCAGTTTTCTTATAAACGCAAGAGGAAGATGTGGTGTTAATCAGACCACAGGTGAAATTGATCCTGATCTCAAAATTGATGATGCTGCAAATCAGAAATATAGCGCTAATGCGAATTATATTATCTTCCGTGATATAGATTTAAGTAGTTCAAGTTGGAAACCTCTTAACTTCCAAGGCACAATGGTTGGTGCTAAGAGTACTAGCAATAAGATTTGGGATGTAGGTGCAAAGATAGAGAAACCAGTTATTTCTAATGTGAAGGTTGAACAAACAGGTAGACTTAATGTTGGTGAACAAATGGGCGTTGGTTTCTTCTCAACTATATCAAGTGAAGTAAGTGATAACGATATCGGTCTTAGTAAAGGATTAGTGCAAGTTTCAAATATTAAGTTTGAAAATATTACTGTTCAAACATCAACTTCTGAAACGTATTATCCGGAAACTCTTGTAAGTACCTTAACAAGTACTCTGGGTAAGTTGCTTGGTGGAGTTCTAAGTGGTCTAACATTTATCCTAACGTTTGGTCAGGTCAAGATTGATCTGGGAAAAACATTAGGTGATGTTCTTGATGCAAGAAAGAAAGACCCTACAGCACTTGCGACTGGTGCTATTGCAGGACGTGTAGAAGGTCATGTAGAGATTTCTAATATAGAAGTAAATAATGCAGATGTAAAAAACGTAAACAATAATTCAGGTGGATTTGTTGGTTATGCAGTAGGTAAAACAGAGTATGAAGGTTTATCAAATGCACTTGGTGGGTTAGTAAAGTTACTTACAAATATATTAAATGTCATACCTGGTTTAGGATTAGGTGATTTAATCACAATTCTATTAGGTAATGCGATTCCATTAAGTAAATTAATCCCTACTGGTTATATTAATGCGAAAATTAAAAACTGTTCAATCAATGGCTTAAGTATTTCTACTTCAAGTGAAAAAGATTATACAGGTGGATTTGTTGGACAACAGAAAGGCACAATTATAGAAGGTTGTAAAATCACAAATAGTGACTATACAATTAATGGAAAATCATTTGCGGGTGGTTTTGTAGGTTTAGCTCGTGATGATGTCATTGAAGGTACTCTTTCTGGGGCATTGGATATTGAGACAAAGCTTCCAAGAATGAATCCAGAAAGTTTGCTTCTAAATTGTTCGTTAAACAATGCGGTAGCTTCTGTTTCAGGTGAAAGTTATATTGGTGGTTTTGCCGGTGGATTGGCAAATGCTTCTACAGTTAATTGCAATATTAAATCAGATAACGCACTTACTGTAAAGGCTTCTGGAAATTATGCTGGTGGTTTTGCTGGAATTGCATCACTTGGATGGGCTGCAGATTTAGGTAAAGATGACACAAAGAATAACTTACTTGGCGGTGTAGTTGATCTTGTTGTAAAACTTTTGAGTAGTAATCCTGGAGCAACTTCATCCTTACTTTCTCTTGCTGGCGTAAATCCATCACATATATTAGGATGTTCTGTAAATGGTTCACTGCAAGTTAGTGGTAAGGACTATGTTGGTGGTGTAACAGGCCGAGGTAATGGTGTATATATAGCACAATCGAATGCAGATAATTTACAGAAAATATCATATTGGAAAAATAATGTTTATCATGTTGGTTCTGTTCAAGTGATTGATACATCTTTAACAGGATTGTCAAGTGTTACAGGAAATGATTATGTTGGTGGAATTGCTGGATCAATGGGTACGGCCAGTGTTGCCGGTTTATTAAATACAACGCTTGGCGTTGCATCTTATCTTGCGTTTACTGTAGATAATGTTCATGTAAATGGTGCAGAGAATGGATTTACTATTAAGGGAAATGAACGTGTTGCTGGTGGATTTGGAGATACGATTGGTGGTTCGATAACAACTGTTAGTATCAATAATTTAGCTTCTATAGAAGGTAATAACTTAGTAGGTGGTTTTATTGGTCTTTCTGGCCCTGGTGATTTGGCTGGAACAGATGGTGGATTAACTGTTAACCTGTTAGGTTTGAATTATTTGTTGAAATTGAATAATTTACTTTCTTTAGGACAAGCAATTGAAGTAAAAATTAAGGATACATATGTAAGTGGAATTAAGGATGGGTTTACGGTACACGCAAAGGGTAGTCGTGATTCTAATTCGGTTCGTGATTATAGTGCTTCTGGTTTTATCGCAAAAAGTGGAAGTACAAAAATAGAAAATTCGCATGTAACAAATCTAAAATCAGTGAAGGCTGCAGATGATGGCGGATATGCTTCAGGATTTGTTGGTATTTCAAAAACAGGTGGTCTAGCAGAAGTTGCTGATGACAATTCGATTAAATCATTAATAGAGACAAATGGTTTAGTGAATGCTGTAGGATATTTAATTCCTAAATATACAAATTGCACGGTTTCTTTTGTGACTGGTGGAAGTATTACAGCAGATGTTGCTGGTGGTTTTGCAGCAGATTTTCAAAGTGGTACAGTTGATAACAGTTCACGAGGTGCTAATGATTATTATGCTGTATACAATTTAGATTCTGTGAATGGTCAAAGTTATGCAGGTGGTTTTGGAGGAAATGTTTATTCTGGAGCATTGGCCGATGCTAGTAAAGGTATTAGTATTCTAGGAAATATAGATGGGCTGAATATAAACATTGGAGAGTTGTTAAACTTAGTAAATGCATATGTTCCAACAATAGAATATGCAGGAGTTAAATCCGATAATGGATTTACGGTTACGGCTAATAAAATCAAATCGAATGATACGAATTCTAGTAGTGCTGGTGGCTTTATTGGTTATGGTAGTGGTGTTCAGGTAAGTTATTGTGATGTGACACATTTAAAACATACAAATGTAACACCTCCAAAAGAATTAGAAGCAACAGAAGCCCCTACATACTTTGATAATAACAGTCAATATGCAGTCACTGGTGCAAGATATGCTGGTGGGTATATTGGTTATATGGATATTGGTTCTGCTGCTTCTATAGGTAAAGGATTAAGTGTTTTAGGTAAGTCTATAGGAATTAATAATGTATTAGATGCATTAAATGTAGTGGTATCTACTATTGAACATTCTCATGTTACTGGAAATGTTGGTGGATTTGCGGTTAAAGCATCTTATAAGAATACAGCTTCTGATGCATCAGAGAATGATGTACTTGGAGATGCAGGTGGATTTGCTGGAAAGATTTCTGGTGGACATATTCAGGATTCTAATGCGAATAACTTCTCTTATATTATTGGTCAGTTAACAGCTGGTGGTTATGTAGGAGACTTACAGCCAGGAAATGTGGCAAATGTACTAGGAAATGCAAGTATTTTAGGTGGATTAGTAAATGCTGATAGTGTACTTGCTTCTGTTGCAGAAGATTTTGTACCAACAATCAGAAACAGTTCCACAACATGTATTCCTTGTGGTGGTGCAGTACGTGCACAGGCCTCTTCTACAACACAGGTACAAAGAGGTTTGGCTGGTGGTTATGTAGGACATAACGAAGGTGGTCATATCTGGGGTAATAATACAAAGAAGTGGAAAGGTCAAGACTATTCTGGACCAACAAGTACTTGTAAAGCAGTAAGAATCCGTTCGGTATACGGAGAAGAAATTGCAGGTGGTTTCACAGGTCTTATGGAGTCAGCCGATACGGCAAGTACCGGAAATCTGTCCTTATTATGGGGACTGGTAAAAGTAGATAACATCCTTGGAGCTCTCAGCGTCGTCTATCCGACGGAAGAAAATACGGCAGTTTACGGACCACTTGCCCAAATGGATTATAAAACTTGGAATGATTGGGTAGAATTTGTTGGTAAATATAAAGGTTACGGAAGTGATCTTGCAGAGAATGGTAAAGTAAATAGTCAAGAACAACTTGATGAGATCATTGGGAAATATATATATGGATACAATGTTGTCGCAGGAAGAGAAAATTACCGGGATGAAATAAAACTGGCAAATGGCGGAGCAGCTGGTGGCTATGTTGGCTCTATGCAGACAGGTACTATCACAAATGGTCAGGCATATCAGACTAAGAAAGTAAAAGGATTAAGAACTGCAGGTGGTTTTGCAGGAGAAATGATCAATGGTGGTGCTGCAGATCTTGGTGGTGTCAATATTCTTGGTCTCGATCTTCAGTTAGGACGAATGATTGATGTACTGAATGTATTTGTACCTGTTATTAAGAAATCATCAGTAGAAGGCTATCAGAGTGGATTAATGGTTGAATCTACAGGAATTAATGTTAAGGATAACTGTGGTTATGCTGGTGGTTATGTAGGTAAACTCATTGGTGGACAGATATGGGGAGAGAATACCGCACATTGTCAGGTAAAGAAACTTAGACGAATAGATGGTAGAAGCTACGTAGGTGGTTTTGTAGGAAGTTCTAGACCTGGTTCTGTAGCAACACTTAACCCTACTGCAGGTGAAGGATTATTAAGCAAACTTCTTAATAAACTACTTAGTACCCCTTCAGACCTCATTAAAGTACTTAATGCGACAGTCGCAACAATCAGTTATGCAGACGTTGAATCCTGGGATGATTGGGGATTTATCGTAAATGGTGCTTATACAACAGGTAACAAGAATACCTCTTATGCGAAAACTGCAGGTGGGTTTGCAGGAATGCTGGAAGGTACAGTTCTTGGTGAAAAAGATACGTCTGAAGCTGGTATTTCTGTAAGGAATATCCGTTCTGTTGTTGCAGGTGAGTATGCTGGTGGATGTTTTGGTGTTGCAGATGTAGCAGGAGTTGCAAACATCAGCGCAGGAAGTGAAACATCGCTATTAGATAAGCTATTAAAACTAGGAAGAACAGATGTATTAGATGCTTTTAGAAGTTATGTATATTATGGAAATGTAATTGGAAGTAAGGATGCAGGACTAAGTGTTAGTGCCAATGAAGCAAATAAATCTGGACAGAACAATCAGGTTACATATAGTGGAACAGCTGGAGGGTTTGGTGGATCACTTCTAAATGGTTCTATAAAGAATAGTACAGTCACACAATTAAGCAATGTAAGAGGCTTAAATAGTGTGGGTGGATTTGTTGGTTACTCAGGTAAGAGTGGTGTTGTGAAAGCTGATAAGATTGATGTCCTAGGAGATAATACAGGACAGCTTCTTGGTGGTGCCTTAGGGGTAATGGATATTTTTGGTTCTCATATTGATGATTGTAGTGTAAGTGGTACAAGTGATGGCTATACAGTACAGAGTCAAAATGGTGAGGAACAGATTGCAGGTGGATTTATTGGTTATGCAAACCTTGCAAGGATGTCTAAATGTACAGCAGGAAGTGTTGATGAACTAAATAAGGGATTAAAACAGGTTGCATCTGGTGGAACAGCCGGAGGATTTGCAGGTAGAACAAGCTTTGCATATCTTGCAGATCTAAAACTAGATTCTGGACCAGTTAATGTCATATTTGCGGTTGTAAATCAGCTAGTAAAAGCACTTTATCTAGATAAAGCGCAGGATTTAAATCTTCTAAAAATTAATCTAGGAATTATAAAAGTAGATGCGTTATATGATGGAAAACTTCTTCATGTAAATATTCTAGGTTTAGATATATCTGTAGGTCTTTCTAAGAAATCAACAGATAATAACCAACAGACAGATCTTGCAATTATTACTATTGGAGATTCATCTATTAAACTCCCATGTGATGAGAATGGTTTATTAGATGATAATGATACAAAGTCAAATATCAGTGTCAGTCTTATTAAAGCAAACCGTACAAAGATTACTGATAGTAAAGTGTATGGTGTGAGCTATGGATATGATGTTTATGCAGGTGGGGCTACTAACAACAGTGATGGTACTACCCAGGATGGACGCAGTGGTGGTTTTGTAGGATTTAATGACGAGGGTTTATTAAAGAATAACAACATGTACTACTGTGACGTAGTTAGAGGTACTAACAATCTTGTAGGACCTTTTAGTGGTAAGAGTGAATTAGATTCAGTTTACCCTTCTAATACAGTAGATAAGGTTGAAGGTGAAGGAAACAACTACCGTATTTATAGAAAATTGGATAAATCTTTCAACGAAATCAAAGGTAATAATCAGAAGTTAAATAGTGATTACGAAAACAATGATGGTTGGGATATTTATACAATCAAACATATGAATATAGTTAAAGCCTTTAATAATCTAAAGAATGCGGTTCTATCAAATGGTAGTGAGAAAGTTGATTTAAAGGCATATGAATCACCTGCCAAAGCAGTATTAATGGCTGATACAAAGACAATTCTAAATACTGGTGAAAGTGAGACACCAGAACCATCTGAGTCACAGGATCCATGTGATGAGTTGGTTAAACTCACTATTAATAAAGTCTGGAAAGATTTCGATAACTTCGATAATAAACGACCAGGCAGTATTACGGTAACAATTTCTCGTACTTGGAAGGATAAAAACAATGTAGAAAAGACAGAAGTCGTTCCAGGTTATGAGAGTTACAAAATAACAGGTTCTATTGATAAATCAACATGGAAAAAAGTGATTGAAGAACTTCCTGCTTATAAGACAGAAAGTGATAGAACTGTTAGTTATTATAAATATTCCGTAACAGAAGCGGAAATTGATGGTTATACAACAACAATAGATACATCAAAAGATGGATTTACGTTTACGATAACCAACAAGCATTTCCCATGTCTTCCAGGTACTGGAGGATCAGGAAACTACTTATATTACACGATAGCAATTCTGCTTTTCCTTGTTTATTTTGTTATGAGATACAGAAAGAACAAGGAAAATAAAGCGGAAAAACTATAAAGAGAAATGAAAAAAAGGAGAAAAATGTTATGAAAAGTATTAAACGCATTATCGCATTGTTACTAACTGCGGTTATGACAATGACTATGTCCGTAACAGCATTTGCAGCAGATGCAAATAATCTTACTGTAAATGTACTAAGCGGTCAGGATTTGAATGGCCAGACAATTAGTCTGTACAAATTATTTGATGTTACTACATCAGGAAGTGGAGAAAACAAGAACTATGCTTATACAGTAAATACAGCTACTGGTTATAAGGATGCAATTAAGTCAGCTCTTGGAACTTCATTTTCAGGAACAACTGATGTTGAGTATGCAGAAGCTGTAAAAACTCTTGGAGAAGATAAATCAGCACCAGTTCAGAAGTTCGCGAATGACTTTACTGAATATGCATTAAAGAATGGTACAACAGTAAAAGCTACTAAAACATCTGGAAAAATCACAGGTAAAAACACAACATCTTTTGTATTCAATGGATTAGATAAAGGATACTACTTAGTATATGTAACAGGTGGAAAGAAGATTCAGTCTTCATTAGTTACAGTTGATGGAGAAACTACAGTAAGTTTAAAAACAGAAGCTCCAAGTATCACAAAAACAGCTGATAAAGAAACTGTAAGTATTGGTCAGGTTGTTAAATATACAGTTGCTGGTTCAGTACCAGATACAACTGGATATGCTGAATATGTATATAAGATTCACGATACATTATCAAACGGTCTTGATTTTGTAAACGATGCAAACGGAACAGCTCTTGGAGAAGGTGCTACAACAGTTAATGTAACAGTAGCATTTAAAGGTACAGGAGTTACAGATGCAAGCACAGCTCCTACTACAGCTACACTTGATACAACTAACAACAAAAAGATGTCTCTTGACTTATCTGAATGGGTAAGAGACAATCAGACAAACAAAGGTAAAGAATTCAATGTAACTTACTATGCTAAAGTAAATAAAGATGCCGTTGTAACAGAAAAGAACAAGGCACAGTTAGAATATGGTAATAAACCAGGTGAAACAACAACTACTACACCAAGTGAAGCAAAAACACCAACATATCCATTAGATATCTTAAAAACTAGAAAAGATACTAGTAAAAAGCTAGCTGGAGCTAAGTTCAGTCTTTACACATCAGAAACTGATGCAAAAAATAGAACAAATCCTATTAAAGTTACAGGTAACAATGGGAATTATGTCGTAGATTCAACATCTGCTACTACAGAATTTGAATCAGTTGAAAATATTGATGTAAAAGGTTATAACCTCCGTGTCAATGGTCTTGCAGAAGGAACATACTATTTAGTAGAAACAAAGGCACCAGACGGATTCAATAAGTTGACAGCACCAATCGTAATTAAAATCACAAAGAGTGCAGATACAGATGTAAATAATTGGACTATATCAAAAGATGGTACAGTAGAAACAGACAAAATCATCGATGTAGAAAACAGTACTGGTTCTCTCCTTCCATCTACAGGTGGTATGGGTACTATCGCATTTGCTGTTGTTGCCGCAATTTTTGTATTCGGTGTTGCAGTAAGCTTTATTCGTGACAAAAAAAGAGAAAACTAAGAAATAGTTTTTAATGGAATAAGCGGTTATCTTTTTAAAAGATAACCGCAATTCCAATTATTTATATATTAATAGGGAGAATGAAATGAAGTGTATGAAGATTAAAATCACAAAAAATGATATTATTCGTTTATTTGTACTTTTGATTGCATTCTCCGTGTTGTTATATCCTAGTTTTAGTAGTTATTTAAACGAGAAGAATGGTTCTAAGGCTATCTCTTATTATGATAAAGAGAGTGTAGAACTCAGTAAGGCAGATAAGACAAGGATGTTAGAAGAAGCACGTGCTTATAATAGAGAGATGTTAGGAAATATAGATCTTATAGATCCATTTTCACAGGAAGATACAAAGTTAGATGCACGTTATGAGAGTTTATTAAATGTAGATGGTTCTGGAATGATGGGATATATACGTATTCCTAAGATTCATATAGAACTACCTATTTATCATGGTACAAGTGAAACAGTCTTACAGGCTGGTGTAGGACATTTCTGGGGTACTTCCCTACCTGTTGGAGGAGAGAGTACACATACTGTATTAACGGGTCATAGAGGGTTACCTACTAAGACATTATTCACAAATATGGATAAGTTAGAAGAAGGAGATATATTCTATATCAAGGTCTTAGATGAAACATTGGCTTATAAAATAGATCAAATACAAACAGTATTACCAGAAGATACAAAGAGTTTATCTATAGAACCTGGTAAAGATTATGCCACATTAGTGACATGTACACCTTATGCGATTAATACACATAGATTATTAGTTAGAGGACATCGTATACCATATCAAGAAGCTACAAAGAAAGTGCCTGATACAGATATTAAACCAGAATTACCATTTACTTCTAAGGTGTTAATAATGACAGTGATTATTATTTTAATAGGTTTGATTATCGCAATTATTTATTATATAAGGGGCAAGAAAAGGGGGAAACTAACATGAAGATAAGAAATATTATTGTGATTATAATTGTTTTTCTTATGAGTACGTTCATGAATGTTTCTACTATTCATGCGGATAGTGGTTCTAGAAAAGGAAGTATACAGATTGTATATAAGGGTAGAAATGAATTGAATCAGGAAGTGAATCTTTCAGATGCTAAGTTTTCAATCTATCAGGTTCAATATATGAGTAATGATACATTGACATGGAAGGATAACTTTAAAGATTCACATATATCATTAGTAGATACCAGTGCAGAGGCAAGAGAAAAACAAGCCAGACAATTATATAAATATGCACAACAGAAAGATATATCTTGTTTAACACAAGAAACAAATACATTAGGTCGCATGAGTTTTACTAATCTAGATCAAGGTATTTACTTAATTGTCCAAAAGGGATATGTGGAAAGTGGTAAAAGTCAGTTTGAGTCTGCCCCTTTTCTAGTAAGTATTCCCTCTCTTGTAGATGGAAGTGTAGAATATAATGTTACTATAGAACCTAAGGCTGAATGGGTAAAACCAGAACAGTCTATACCTTCTAAACTCAATAAATCACATATAAAAACAGGTGATGATACAAATATATCTGTATGGATTATAGCTATAATAGAGAGTTTATGTATCATGGTATTGCTGTATAAGAATAAGGCTGATTCTCTATGAATCAGTTTTTTATTTACAAACTCTTTTTTATTGTAAATATCATGATTATTTGAGCATTAAAACATAGGATAATGTTTGCTAATCTGTAATTTAGATGTTATATTATTAAATGCATGGAAGCGCATTTATTTTGTGCTTATTGATTTTATTATTTTCATATCAGAATAAATTATGTGAAATTATTGATGCAAATTGATGATTCATAATACACATGTTAAAATAATTTAATGCGAAGGAGAACACATTGATGAAAAAAAATATTTAAGAGATTATGCGTCACAGTTTTATCTTTCCTGATGGTTGTAAGTAGTACTACTCTTCCAGTATTTGGTGAAGATATTAACTACAATGAAAAGAATGATCTAGCAAATAGCTTTAGATATTCAAATGGGCAAGTGAAGGAAAGAGGTCGTGCAAATTATGCTGCACGTGCTTCTGTGAATTCAGGATGGCCTGATGATCCAAAAGCAATTTGCAAGGGAATTGATGTAAGTTATCATAATGGCACTATTGACTGGAAGAAAGTCAAACAGTCAGAAGTAGAATATGCGATTATCAGATGTGGTTATGGTATAGATGATAAGAATCAGGATGATAAGAAATGGGAAGAAAATGTAAAGGGATGTACAGACAACAATATTCCTTATGGTGTTTACCTATATTCTTATGCTGATACTGTAGAGAAAGCATCTAGTGAAGCAGATCATGCGATTCGTTTATTACAGGGAAAGAAGTTCAAGTATCCTGTATATTATGATTTAGAAGAAGATGCAATACGTAAGAAATTAAGTAAAACTGAAATTGCGAATATTGCGAAGACATTCTGTAATAAGTTATCTGCAAAGGGATATACTGTTGGTATTTATGCGAACAAAGATTGGTTTACTAATTATTTAACTGATAGTTGTTTTAATAACTGGACTAAGTGGGTTGCACAATATAATACAGTTTGTAATTATCAGGGTAAATATGATATGTGGCAGTGCTCTTGTACTGGAAAAATATCTGGTATCTCAACTAATGTAGATTTAAATTACTCTTATAGTCCATTTGAAAATTCATATGGTGGTAATACAAACAATGGTGGAACTAATACTAAGTATTCTGATGGATTAAATGAAATTCAAGGAGAATTATACTACTTTAAGAATAATCGTATTGATACATCATATAGTGGACTCGCTACTTATAAGGGAGATACATATCTTGTTACAAAAGGTATGGTCAATAAGACTCAGTCTGGACTTGTGCAGTCTGGTTCTAATTGGTACATGTTAACTAATGGTAAGCTTAATAAGGACTTTACTGATTTATATTATTACAATAATAGCTGGTACTATATTGTGAATGGAGTATTAGATTGGACATTTAATGGTGTCGTATCCTACAACAATAATCTTTATTATGTAGAAGGTAGTACTATTTCATGGACATATAATAATGTTGCTGAATATAAAGGTATAAAGTATTATTTCTATAAGAGCCAGGTAGATTATGGATTCAATGATTTATTCTATACTGGAGATACTTGGTATTACATTAAAGATGGTAAAGTAGATACAAGTTATAATGACCTCTATTACTACAATAACACTTGGTATTATATTGAAAATGGAACAATTACCTGGAAATATACAAATCTAGTTAAATACAATGGTGCTATGTATTACGTAGACCGTAGTATGGTGAGATGGGATTATAAGGGTCTTGTAGAAAAAGATGGTACACTTTATTATGTTTCAAATAGTATGGTTGATTATCAATACAAGGGTCTTTATGAATATAATAGTAAATATTACTATGTAGAAGATGGTCAGGTTAATAAGAACTACAATGGTACTTGTAAGTATAATAGTAAGAATTATTATGTTACAAATGGTGTTGTAGATCCACAATATACAGGTGTTGTAGAAGGCGGAAAAGATCTTCTCTATGTTAAAAAAGGTGTTATAGATGAAAGCTATACACAATTAACTTATTATAAGAATACTTGGTATTATTTTGAAAAAGGTTCAGTTAACTGGGATTACAGTAACCCAATCTACTACAATGATACCTGGTATTATGTAGATCATGGGTATATCAATTGGAAGTTTACAGACTTAGTTCTTTATAATGGTACTTGGTATTATGTAGTTAATGGTATTATTGATTTTAATTATACTGGTTTAGTTTATCATGCTGGTGGATGGTTCTATGTTTCTAAAGGAAAGGTAGACTGGAACTATTCAGGTCTCATCTACTACAACAATCAATGGTATTATATTGATCATGGTTATATTAACTGGAATTACAGTAATCCAATCTACTACAATAATACTTGGTATTATGTAGATCATGGATATATTAATTGGAATTTTACAGACTTAGTTCTTTATAATGGTACTTGGTATTATGTAGTCAATGGTATTATTGATTTTAAGTATACAGGTTTAGTTTATCATGCTGGGGAATGGTATTATGTTTCTAAAGGAAAGGTAGACTGGAATCATTCAGGGCTTATTTACTACAATAAAGAATGGTTCTATATTGATCATGGACATATTAACTGGGATTACTGCAATCTCACTTACTATAATAAAACATGGTATTATGTGAATCATGGTAAAATCTATTGGGATTATTCAAACTTAGTTCTTTATAATGGTACATGGTATTATGTGAAGAATGGTCAGATTGATTGGAACTTTACAGATTTAGTTCTTTATGAAGGTACATGGTACTATGTAAAGAAAGCGACTATTGATTATTCTTATAAAGGTCTTGTTTATCATTGTGGTGGATATTACTACGTAGAGAATGGTAAAATCAACTGGGAATATAATGGTTATGCCCAGGTGAATAATAAAGGACCTCAATATAAAGTGGTTAATGGACAGCGTGTTTAAGAAGAGTGTTTATCACTCTTCTTTTTTTTGGGAGTATAAATAAAATATTCTTAGTAGAATATCAATAATAAACATTAAATACAATAAAAATACTATCTAATACAAATATTTGATTAAAGGTATCTTTAAGAGTAAAATAATGATTAGGATGAGAAATCCTACTATTTTGGGAGAAAGGAGGCGACATTTCATGAAGAAACTAAGTAAGTTATTATTAGGCTTAATT
>OHBM01000370.1_pt1 | contig 36472 bp, 28 predicted proteins | sample 1577251 | NCBI WGS metagenome assembly OHBM01 (sample SAMEA3541557, study PRJEB24748) | human gut metagenome | biome: human gut; feature: human-associated habitat; material: faeces | place: China | collected 2012 | reverse complement strand
CCAACTTCACACTCGATAGAAAGACCAAGCTGATGAGCAACATTAACAAGCTCTGTTGACTTAGCAAGGTTCTCTTCGAATGGATAGTGTGAACCATCGAACATGATAGATGTGAATCCGGCCTTAACACACTTGTAGCATCCTTCATATGTTCCGTGATCAAGGTGAAGAGCTACAGGAACTGTGATTCCAAGTGACTCATCCATAGCCTTAACCATTGCTGCAACTGTCTCAAATCCTGTCATATACTTTCCAGCGCCCTCTGAAACACCAAGGATAACAGGTGACTTCATCTGCTCAGCTGCCTGGAGGATAGACTTAGTCCACTCTAAGTTGTTGATATTGAAATGGCCGATAGCATATTTGCCCTCTACAGCCTTATTCATCATCTCTTTTGCATTTGATAACATAACAATATTCCTTTCTTAACAAGCTAAATTACATCTTTTCTGGTTCTGGGTAATCTACACCAAATGTTTCAACTGTAACTTCTTCCATAACCTGATCTTCTCTAGGTCTGTCCATTGGGTTTGTTGAAACACCTGCAATCTTGTCAAGTACGTCTTCGCCTTCGATAAGCTTTCCGAATGCAGCATACTTTCCGTCAAGGTATGGCTGATCCTTGTGCATGATGAAGAACTGTGAACCAGCTGAGTTGTATGAAGATGATCTTGCCATTGAAAGAACACCTCTCTCATGCTTAAGGTCGTTCATTACATTGTTGTCTGTGAACTCACCATTGATTGAGTATCCAGGACCGCCGATGCCGATTCCCTGAGGGTCTCCACCCTGTATCATGAAGCCTTTTATTACACGATGGAAGATTATTCCGTCATAGAAGCCTTTCTTGATCAGTGAGATGAAGTTGTTTACAGTGTTTGGAGCAATGTCAGGATAGAGTTCTGCTTTCATGACATCGCCATTTTCCATAGTGATAGTAACTATTGGATTTGCCATGTATATCATTCCTTTCTTGGTATAAGATAGGGTAATGATAACATCAGTTAACAGAACAGGCAAATGAAATTTGCAGATACAGAAGGAGAAAGAGATGGATTGGAGAAACATAGCAAGACCCGTTATTATAATAGCGCTGGCGGTATGTCTGGTGCTGTTCGGGGTATACAAGGTTAAGGAGACGTATACCGGATTTATGCAGGAATATGAGGGCACCTACAGTGCCGGCGGCGGAGAGAAGATCGAGTGTGCAAGTCCGTCCGGGCTTGGCTGTACAGCGTAAGTAAGGTTGACACCGAACTGGCTTCCGTCCTTTAAAAGCTCTTTGAATCTAGGAGTATCCTGTGGTGTAGAGATGATAAGAATATCTCTGATACCAGCACTCATAAGAACTGAGAGTGGATAATAAATCATTGGCTTATCATAGATTGGAAGAAGCTGTTTACTAGTTACCATTGTGAGTGGGTAAAGGCGTGTGCCAGAACCACCAGCTAAAATAATACCCTTCATAATTGAAGTTCCTCCTTGTTTGTTAAAATGTTATGTTAATTTTCAAGTAGACATTTTTTAAGTCAAGTATATAATAAAAGATGACGTAACGTCACCTTCAAGTGTTTTTTGAAAAATTTTTACAAGGAGTAATATATGCATAAAGACGGGTATTATTCTTCAGGCGAATTTGCGAAGAAATCAAATGTTTCAGTAAGGACTATAAGATATTATGACCAGCAGAACATATTAAAGCCTTCACTTCTTACTGATGAGGGAGTGAGATTTTATACGGATTCAGATTTTACAAGGTTACAGCAGATATTATTGCTTAAATATCTTGGATTTACACTGGACGATATAAGAAATATGACAATTGGTGATTCAGATTATCATGTGCTAAAGAATTCACTTGAACTTCAAAAGCGAATGATACAAGACAAGATTGCACAGATGCAGCTTGTATGTAAAGCTATTGAAGAAACAGAAGACTCTATTAAAGAGGGAAAAGGAATTGACTGGAGTAATATGCTGGAGATTATCCATCTTACTAATATGGAAGACAGCATGAAGAATCAGTACATTAATGCTGGAAATATATCTGCAAGAATTAATCTTCATAACAGGTTTTCAGTTAATAAACAGGGATGGTTTCCGTGGGTATATGAGCAGTGTGGTATTGTTAAGGGGATGAGAATTCTTGAGATTGGGTGTGGTGATGGAACATTGTGGGTTGACAATATAGGTCAGCTTGCCATGACAGGAAAGAGAAATGAATTCTCAGGGAAGAAAAAAAACATATATATAGAGCTTACGGATATATCAGAAGGCATGATAAGTGATGCAAGAAGAAATATAAAAAAAGCAACAGAGAGCTGGAAGGAAAGAGATATTGATGTGTCATTCAGGTTCAGAGTGGCTTCATGCGAAAAGACAGGGGCAAAAGATGAATCGTATGATCTGGTGATTGCTAATCATGTGCTGTTTTATTGTAAAAATGTCAATAAGGCACTTGATGAAATTGTGAGGGTGTTAAAGCCTGGAGGAGTGCTTGTGTGCAGTACATATGGCAGCAGGCATATGCAGGAGATAAGCCGCCTTGTGTCGGGATACGATAAGAGAATTGCACTTGAAGCAGATAAGCTTTTTGAAAAATTCGGACTTGATAATGGAGATAAGATATTAAAAAAACATTTTTCAGATGTTGAGAGAAGAGATTATAAAGATGCGCTTGTTGTTGATGAAGCAGAACCGCTGGTAGATTATATACTATCATGTCATGGCAATCAGAAAGAGTACCTTGTGGATAAGTATACAGATTTTAAAAAATATGTAGAGAAAAAGCTTGTGAAACCTATGACAATAACCAAAGAGGCTGGTGTATTTGTGTGTAGAAAATAATGTATAGCAATTATATCTATAATATGGTAAAATCAAAAGAAACATGTTTTGTTACAGGGGTAGTTTGAACATGCATATTATGGAAATACTCTGATAGAATGAAAGATTATTTATTGGGGGCAGAGAATACAGTTATGAAGAAATTAAAGATTGCTGTTGACGCAAGAACTTTAGGCAGCAGACCAAGTGGTGTGGGCATGTATCTTAATGACTTCTTAGAACAGCTCATAACATATGATGAATTTGAATGGGTTCTCTTTACAGATGTTAAAGAGAGTGAATATATTAAGAGATTTGAAGCCAGAGGAATTAAGGTTATTGAATGGGGAAAGCCTGTATATAGAAGTGCAGGCGTGTATGCATATTTTGCATTTATTAAGAAAGAATTAAAGCAGGTGAGGCCGGATATATTCTGGGAGGTTAATTCGATTATTCCTATTAATCTCGGTGGAAGCTTTAAGACACTTATCACAATACACGATATGTTTCCTATTCAGTATGTAAGATACTTTGGAAAAATATACAGCTATTATTTTAAGTTTAATCTTGGTGTGACTTTAAGACATACAGATATGATTCTGTATAATTCGGAGCAGACTAAGGACGACACAGAGATGTATTTTCCAAAGGCTAAGAAGATTCCAAGCTGCAATGCCTACATTATATCTAATCCGCTTACAAGATATGTACCGCCTAAGGATGAGAATTATTTCTTGTATGTAGGTAATATGGAGAAGCGTAAGGGCGTTGATATCCTTATTAAAGCGTACAGAAGATACAGGGAAGAAGGCGGAACAAGACCTCTTATTCTTGCCGGTAAGATGCAGGAGGATGATATTGAGCAGCTTCTTGAGAATGCACTTACAGAGGTTGAAGGTCTTACTTATCTTGGTTATGTATCACACACTACAAGATATGACCTGTATAACAACTGCTCATGCTTTGTGTTTCCTTCTATGGCAGAAGGCTTCGGAATGCCTATATTAGAGGTAATGAAGCATAATAAGCCAATACTTGCAAGTAATCTTAAAATATTTGACGAGGTAGTAGGTGACTGTGTGGAAAGATTCAGTCTTGCCGGTGATGATGATGATAAGGTTATAAGTCTTGCGAATGGAATGAAGAATATAGATAAGAAGATTAATTCTGGACTTGTTGATGAGAATGCATACAGACATGCGTTGGACAAGTATACACCGGAAAGACTTGGTGGTATGGTGAGAGACTTTATTAACAGCCAGATGAATAACAGATAGAATGTTGAGGTTTATATGGGTTTATCAAAATTTTTTCTTAATACGGGAGAAGCATTGAGACCGGTGCTGATAAAGATTATTCCTATGAAGCTTTTAAGTAAGATGAAAGCAGGGATAATTAATAATGCCACAGACAAGCTGTCGGCTGATTCTATTGAAAAATATGAAGCAGGAAGATACAAATGTGGTGCCAATATAATAGGTAATATTAAGGGAGATAATGGACTTGGACAAAGCGCAAGAATTATGTGCAGGCTGCTTGATGAGAATGAAGAACCTCATGTTATAAGAGATTTCTTTGTTCCACCAGGAGGTTCAAGAAGCAATGATACTTACGATGACAGACTTACGGAAGAGCTTCCGTATGATGTTAATATTATTCATGTTAATGCAAGTGAATTCATGGTAGCATATTTAAGCCTTGGAAAAGAAGTATGGGATTACAGATATAACATAGGATACTGGGCATGGGAGCTGGAGACATTTCCAGAAGAGTGGCTTCCGGCATTCAAGCTTGTTGATGAAGTCTGGACTCCATCTGATTTCGTTACGAATACTTTGAAGAAATACACAGACAAGCCTGTAATAACAGTTCCGCACTGTGTTGCACCGCAGACGGATACTGTGAAGTTTGACAGAAAGCATTTTAATCTTCCGGAAGATAAGTTCCTGTTCCTTGTAATGTATAACAGTGGAAGCGTTATGGAAAGAAAGAATCCGCTTGCTGCAATTAAAGCGTTTAAAGAAGCGTTCTGCAAAGATGAGCAGACGAAAGAAAAGTATAAGGATGTCGGACTTGTTATCAAGATAAGCGAGGCAGAATTATCTGCAGAAGATGAAAAAATCATTGATTCTGTAATAGAGGACAGCGACAACATTTATTATATGTGCGGTCATATGGGAAGATGTGAGGTTAATACACTTCTTGCCGATGTGGATGTGTATGTTTCACTTCACCGTTCTGAAGGCTTCGGACTTGTTATGGCTGAGTCAATGTATGTTGGTACACCTGTTATTGCAACTGACTGGTCAGGCAATACAGAGTTTATGAACAGTGATACAGCATGCATGGTCGGTTACGACATGATAGAGCTTGATAAGGACTATGAGCCGTTCAAGAAGGGCAATGTATGGGCTGATGCACATGTTGATGAGGCAGCAGACTATATGAGAAGGCTTTATGAGGACAAGGATTTCTACGAAAGAATTGCTGGGAATGGTCAGAAATATGCTAAGAAACATCTGGCATATAAGAGGTCTGCAGATATTGTCAGCGAGAGGTTAAGAAAGATACATGGAAAAAACTGATTTACAAGATCATTAATTAGTAATATTATCAACAGTTGATATTCATTATAAGAAACAATATAGAAGGTAGTTATGAAAAAGTTTAAACCAATACTAAGATGTGTGATATTCCTGACGGGACTTATTGTTATAATGGGAGTCATTGATTTTGCCTGTGTACAGACAGGCTATGTTAATTATATTTTAAGAAATGTATGTGTGAAAAATAATAAAACTGATTACGATACTGTCATAATTGGAGCTTCACATGCAAGGGCATCATCAGATCCGGATATTATTGATAAATATTCCGGAACATATTCAATAAACATGGCTATTCCAGGAGAAACGGTAAAAGATTCATATTATATACTTGAAGAGACATGCAGAACTAATAATATTAAGACAGTAATTCTGGATATAGATTATCAGTATTATTTCAATCCGCCTAAAGAAGGGTTTTATACTGAACAGTTTATTCAATGTCAGATGGATTGGAGTTCATATGTAAAATGGCAATATATATATGATAACATGAAGCGTATGGAGATAAGGAATGTTTTCACAAGAAGACAGGCATGTACGTTTACTCCGTCTAATATGAAAGAAAATATCGAACAGAAGTTATCTAAGGAATACAAAGAAGCAGATATAAGTTCACTTAATGTAGACGGTGGAACATATGCCGGCAGAGGATATTTCTATATTAACCCTGTCAGTGGGGAACTTGCCGGACAGAAGCTTATAGAAAGCTGGAGTAAAAGAAGCAAGGAGCAGGTTACAGGTTATCCTCTGAAATATCTTAACAAGATAATAAAATATTGCAGAGACAATGATATTGACCTGATTGCGGTAACATCTCCAATAACTCCGAGCAGTGTGGGAACTCTTCACATGGAAAATGTCCATGATACAATTAACAAACTGCTTGCTGACAATGGGGTGTTTTATTATGATTTTAATATGGCGAGACAGGACATATTGCCAAGAGAGGATTCAGATTTTGTTGATAAAGAAGGACATATGAATGGAGAATTTGCAAAAGAATATTCAGAATTTCTTGGCAAAATAATTAAAGAACATAAACAGGGAACTAAAGATATTAATAAATATTTCTACAGTTCATTTCAGCAAATGTACAATACTGAAGCGGAATTATATGGGGTAGTGGAGAAATAAAATGTCATTTACAACAGCGTTATTTTGGTTTTTTATATTAATCGGAGTAGTTATATATTATGTACTTCCATCTAAAGTAAGATGGATCTGGTTACTGGTGTTAAGTTATCTGTATTATTTTTCATTCAATGCGAAGAATAGTCTGTTCATGGTTGCAGCATCGCTGGTTATATATCTTGCGGCACTAGCAATGGAACATATACAGGATAAGTCAGATGCATATCTGAAAGAACACAAGGCAGAGATTGGCAGGGAACAGAAGAAGAAATTTAAGAATTCTGTTAAGCATAAGAAGAGAATAATTCTTGTTATTGCAATGCTTATTAATTTTGGTGTTCTTGCAGTATTAAAATATGGTGGATTTATCACAGGTAATATCACAGCAGTATTTAACAAGATAGGTATTGATAAGACTGTGTATGCATTAAGCAATTATGTAATGCCGCTTGGCTTATCATTCTTTACATTTCAGTCAATATCTTATGTTATTGATATATATCAGGGAAAATACAGAGCAGAAAAGAATCCATTCAGGATATGTCTTTTCGTATCATTCTTCCCACAGATTATGCAGGGACCTATTGGAAGATTTGATAAGCTGAAGAAAACACTTTTTGCAGGCAATGCATTTAATCTTCAGAATGTACAGTTTGGAATTCAGAGAATATTCTGGGGTTTGTTTAAGAAGATGGTTCTTGCAGACAGGGCTGGAGTATTTGTGGCAATGATATTTAACAAGCCTGATGAATACGGGGGAGCAATGGCAATAATAGCGGTGCTTATGTATTCAATCCAGTTATATGCTGATTTCTCAGGCGGTATTGATATAGTAATAGGTGTTGCACAGCTTTTTGGTGTAACTATGGATGAGAACTTCAGACAGCCATATTTTAGTAAATCAATCGGAGAGTTCTGGAGAAGGTGGCATATTACACTAGGTACATGGATGAAGGATTATGTCTTCTATCCATTCTGCTTATCAAAGGCTATGAACAAGTTCGGAAAGTGGGGCAAGAAGCATCTTGGAGATCATCTTGGAAAGACTCTCCCAATATGTCTTTCTAATCTTCTGATATTCTTCATAGTAGGTATATGGCATGGTGCAGAATGGCGTTATATCATGTACGGTATGTATAATGGCGTGATAATAGCATTCAGTAACCTCGCAGAACCTCTTTATAAAAAATGTTTACATGCATGTCATATTGATCCACATAAGAAGTGGTGGCAGTGTGTACAGGTATTAAGAACATTTATACTTGTCAATATTGGATGGGTATTTGATTGCAGCGCAGCAGGTATGGGGTCTGCAATCAGAATGATAAAGCGGATGTTTACAGAATTAAGGTTTGACCAGCTTAATGCACAGATGTTTAAGTGTATTGGTTTAACATCGGTTGATTACATAATTCTTTTAGCAGGATGCATTGTTGTATTAATAATAAGCATTCTAAAAGAAAGAGGAGTACAGATAAGAGCTGCCGTAGCAGCAAAACCAATAGCCGTAAGATGGCTTATATATTACGGTATTATAGTAGCAATATTTGTTCTGGGATACGCAAGTGACGCTGGAAGCGGATTCTTATATGCGAATTTCTAACAGCCATAATTAAATGGAGGATTTATGAAACATTTAAAGGAAATGTATGAATACAGAGAGATGATATTTTCTCTGGTGAAGAAAGATTTACGAGGAAGATACAAGGGCTCAATGCTTGGATTTATGTGGACATTTATTAACCCACTGTTACAGCTTTTAGTGTTTACACTGGTTTTCTCAATAATTATGAGAGCTAATTATGAGCAGTATTATCTGTTCCTTTTCGTAGCACTTGTACCATGGATGTTCTTCGGTTCAAGTGTTCAGGATGGTTCAACATGTATAATGCGTGAATCTAACATGGTTAAGAAAATATATTTCCCAAGAGAAGTTATTCCAATATCTACAGTAACAAGTGCATTCATTAACATGATTCTTACATTTGTTGTTGTGTTTATTGTACTTATTTTCTCAGGAAGAGGAATTAATCCGGTTGCATTATTATATCTTCCTGTCGTAATGATTGTTGAATATATATTATGTCTTGGAATTGGACTTATAGTTTCTGCACTTACTGTATATCTTAGAGATTTACAGTACATTCTTGGAATTGTAGTTATGGCATTACAGTACATGACACCAGTTATGTACGGCGTTGATATGGTGGAGAATGCTAATGTTCCACAGATATTAAAGACAATATTCAATTTGAATCCAATGACACCAATCATCAATATATACAGACAAATTCTTTATTATAAGCAGATTCCGGATTTGTCTACATTATTGGTTGCAATTATAACAGGCGTTGTTTTTGTTATTCTGGGAGCAATTATATTCAGAAGACTTCAGCGCGGATTCGCAGAAGAGTTTTAATGTTTAAGAAAGTGAGATAAGTATGCTTAACAATGAGAATTCAATTGAAGTAAGGAATGTATCCAAAAGCTTTAAAGTGTATTTTGATAAAGGTAATGAACTTAAAGAGAAAATGCTGTTCTGGAAGAGAAACAGATATGAAAACAGAGTTGTTCTTAATAATATAAGCTTTACAGTAAAGAAGGGCGAGGCAGTAGGTCTTATTGGAAGAAACGGCTGTGGTAAGAGTACAACACTTAAGCTGTTGACTAAGATTATATATCCAGACAGCGGTTCTATTGAAATGTGCGGAAGAGTTTCAAGTCTTCTTGAACTTGGAGCAGGATTCCACCCTGACATGAGTGGAAGAGAAAACATATACACTAATGCTGCGATATTTGGTCTTACTAAGAAAGAGATAGATGAAAGACTTGAGGATATTATCGAGTTTTCGGAATTACAGCAGTTTATTGATAATCCTGTAAGAACATATTCATCAGGTATGTACATGAGACTTGCATTCTCAGTAGCAATTAATGTTAATGCAGATATCCTTCTTATTGATGAGATTCTTGCTGTAGGTGATGCGAATTTTCAGGCAAAATGTTTCAACAAGTTAAGAGAGATTAAGGCTAACGGAACAACTATTATTATCGTATCACATGCCCTTGGACAGATTGAAGAGATATGTGACAAGTCAATCTGGATTAAAGATGGACAGATTGAGCAGGAAGGTGATCCAAGAGAAGTTGACATTGCTTATCTTGATTATATGAATCAGGAAAGATTAAGCAAGGATGAGCAGGAAAGGGCCAGAATCTTAAGAATTGAAGCAGAGCAGAGAAGACTTAAGAAGGCTGAGGAAGAGAATAAAGAAGGTGGTAACGATAAACGTTACGGAAGTTTCGAGGCAAGAATTAACGACGTTATCTTGTCTTGTGATGACGGCAAGAGGACAGAAACTCTTGAAACAGGAAGAAAAGCCGTGATAGAGATAGATTATTCTGTTGAGACTCCGGTAAAAGATGTTCATGCAAGATATATGATTTATAGAATTGATGGTCAGTTATGCAGCGGAAGCAGTACTAAGATAGACAGACTTGATGCATTTGACCTTGACAAAGATGGAAAGATTGTTATTGAGTTTGACAGTATGACACTTACAAGAAGCCAGTACTGGGTAGATATTGTGCTTGAAAAAGCAGATGGAACACCAATTGATTACTATAAAGAAGCAGTAAGATTTAATGTTGTATCAGGAATTGAAGATATGGGTGTTGCAAGAATTGAACATACATGGAAGAACTGTTAATTGAAAGGTAGTGGCTATGAAAAAGAGTAATAATGTAATTAATGTACAGCTTTCAGATAATCAGGGAAAACTTCATATCAGAATTGCAGGCTGGTATATTCCTAAGGATTTTAATGATTATTCATTTGAATTACTTATTAATGGCAAGAAGACAGAGTGTAGTATCGAGCATATAACAAGAGAAGACAAGCTGGATCTTCTTATAAGTAATAGTCTTAAAAGAGACTGTAAGATAGGATTCATTATTAAAGCAGATGTTAATAAGAGTGATGTTAAGAGTATTGAACTGTATGTCGTTGATGCGGGGGTAAGAAGCCAGATTGCGAGTGCTGATGAAAAGGATGTTGTATATACAATACAGGATCAGATATTACAGTATAATATAGACAGAATATGGCCAGAAAAGACTACTGATGATAAGCATGTTTACAGAGTAGCAGGATGGGGTGTTGCACAGGAAGGCGATGTGACAATCGACATGACAGATGTTAATAATAATCCGCTTGAATTCAAGAACATGCGTTGTGAGCGTCTTGACTTAATTGATAATGGTTATACAGAAGATGAGAAGAAAGCCGTTGGATTTACTATTACAATAGACGAGAAACCGGGATATGTATTACATTTTAAGTCAGATGCTAAGAATATTGATATTAATATAGACCAAGAGATTAAAAGACAGAGAAGAGTTTACAATATAGATAAAGCTAAGAGAATGATTAAGGCTATCACACCACATAATGTTGCACGTCTCTGCCATCATATAAGATTATATGGATTCAAAGATCTTAAAGAGTATGTGTATGGCGGATTATATGGTGTCATGGATCAGGCTGAGATATATAAGAAATGGTTTGCAATTCATAAAGTTACACAGGAAGAACTGGATAACCAGAAGAAAGCTAAGTTTGATTATGAACCTAAGATAAGTATTATTGTTCCAACATACAATACACCTGTTAAGTATCTTGAAGAGATGATTCAGTCAGTGATTGACCAGTCATATAGTAACTGGCAGCTGTGTATAGCGGATGGCAGCTGCGGAAATGCAAAGCTTGAGAAGGTTCTTGAGGAATATCACAATAAGGATTCAAGAATAATATATAAGCTGTTAGATAGTAATAAGGGAATTGCAGGCAACACTAATGCAGCACTTGAACTGGCTGATGGTGAGATAACAGGTCTTCTTGATCATGATGACACATTAGAACCGGATGCTTTATATGAAGTTGTTAAGGCGTTTCAGGATAAGCTTGTTGATGCTGTATATACAGATGAAGATAAGATATTAGGACCAGACTGGATAAATGTTGATCCTAATTTTAAGCCAGATTACAATATTGATTTGTTAAGATCACATAACTATATAACACATTTTTTCTGTGTCAAGACAGAGCTGCTTAAGGAAATTGGCGGATTTAAGGCTGAGTATGACGGGGCACAGGATTATGATGTTATATTAAGATGTACAGAAAAAGCCCGTAAGACTAGGCATATTGCCAAGATATTATATCATTGGAGAATGCATGATAATTCTACAGCAGCTAATCCTGCAAGTAAGGCATACTGCCATGAAGCAGGAAGAAAGGCTGTTGAGGATCATCTTAAGAGACTTGGAATACCGGGTAAGGTTGAACTTAGCAAGTTATTTGGAGGAAGCAGGGTTATATATGAAACACCGGGAAATCCTCTTGTTTCAATTGTAATTCCTAATAAGGATCATATTGATGATCTTGATAAATGTGTACGTTCACTGTTTAATGTCAATACTTATAAGAATATAGAAGTTATTATTGTTGAGAATAACAGTACGCAGAAAGAAACATTTGAATATTATGACAGTATTCAGAAAGAATATTCTGATGTCAGGGTATTGATGTGGAAGAGTGGATTTAACTATTCTGCAATTAATAATTTTGGTGTCAAGGAAGCAAAGGGTGATTACATTTTACTTCTTAATAATGATACAGAGATGATTGCTCCGGATTCTATATCAGACATGCTTGGTTACTGCATGCGTCCGGATGTAGGAATCGTTGGTGCCAAGTTATTGTATCCGGATGGAACAATACAGCATGCCGGTGTAATTATCGGTCTTGGTGGAATTGCAGGACATGCATTTATTGGATTAGATGCTAACCAGTACGGATATATGTCAAGGGCATATCTTTCAAGCGATTATTCTGCAGTTACGGCTGCATGCCTTATGATATCCAAGGATATCTATAACGAAGTTGGCGGTTTATGTGAAGAATATGCTGTTGCATTCAATGATGTTGATTTCTGTATGAAAGTCAGAAGTAAGGGATATCTTGTGGTTTATGACGCATTTTCACAGTGGTATCATTATGAATCTAAGTCAAGAGGTTATGAGGATACTGAAGAAAAGCAGTTAAGATTCAAGGGTGAGATTGAGACGTTCAAGAGTAAATGGCAGAAAGAATTAGATGAAGGAGATCCTTTCTATAACAGGAATTTCCCTCTTAATACAGAGTCATATACACTGGAATTAGAGTAATTATTAGAGGTAAAGATGTTTTTAACGAGAGCAGCGCAGATTATTGGAAAAGAAGGCTTTAAGACATTCGGATATGCATTACACCAGAAGATGCATCAGAATATGACAGATGTGAAAGCCTATGGCAATTATCAGAAAAATATTGCACCAAAACAGCGTATTACTGATAATAAGGCAGATTGTGTAGAAATATGCAGTCATTGTGAGAACTATGAAAGCCTGATGGCAGAAGTGTCTGGCATGAATGCTGAATATATTGCTGTGTGTGATGAAAACTGTGAATTTGATAAAGAGTTTGCAGGGATTGTATCGCATTATATAAGGACTCAGAAAAAGGCTGGGCGAAATCTTAGCTATGTATACACAGATTCAGAACAATATGATTCGCAAGCTGGATGTATGCTTCCAAATTGTAAGCCCGATTATTCATGGGATACGCTGCTGTCTTATAATTATATTGGAAATGCTTTTACAGCCGAAAAGAATATGCTGATTGATGCAATTAATGGATGTATGAAGAAACAGGGAGAGGGCAGTAAGGTTAATTATTATGAATTGTCTTTAATGATTCTGTCAGAGTGTAAGTCGGAAAATGCTGGACATATTCATCAGGTACTTGTTAAGGACACAAGAACTGAGAATAATTCAGACATGGATGCTGCTTACAGAAAGGCTGATTTTAAGAAAATGCTTCTTAATAAGTCAGGCATTAATGTGAATATTGTACCTGATAAGCATGACGCGGTTGTTGAGCATGTGCATTACATTCCGGATGAAGATAATCTGGTGAGTATAATTATTCCATCAAAGGATAATCCAGACATATTAAAATGCTGTTTACAGAGTATCCGTAAGTTCACGAAATATATTAATTACGAAATTGTTGTTGTTGATAACGGAAGTAATGACAGTAACAGAAAAGAGTATGAGAAGCTTGTAGGTACATTTGAAGGACAGGCATCATATGTGTATGAAAAGGCAGATTTTAATTTCTCACATATGTGTAATGTTGGAGCAGCTAAAGCAAAAGGTAATCTGTTGCTGTTCCTTAATGATGATATTGAAATAATCGGACAGGATTATGAAGACACAGACTGGCTTTCAGTACTTGTCGGACAGGCAAAGCAGGAAAGTACCGGCGCGGTTGGTGCAAAGCTTCTGTATCCGGACTCATCATATATCCAGCATGTGGGTGTAATTAATTATGAATCAAGCTGTTTTGCACATCTGTATGCGAAGGCAGTTGATGATGAGAATATCAAGGCTCACAGGAATTACGCTGATTATGACTGCCTGTGTGTTACAGGAGCATGCTTTATGATTGAGAAGGCTAAATTCGATAAAGCTGGTGGATTTGATGAAGCATTTGAAGTAACACATAATGATGTTGATATATGCCTGACTCTCTATGAACAGGGATATTATAATGTCTTAAGAAATGACGTGGTTCTTTTTCACCATGAATCATTCTCAAGAGGTGATGATGAGGTTGATGAAGAAAAGAACAGACGTAATATGCATGCAAGGGATATGACATATGAAAAACATCCAAAGCTTGAGAAATATGACCCTTTCTATAGTCCGCTTCTTACGCAGACGGAGAATAACTACAGATTCGGAGATGAGATATATTCTGTAATATACAGAAAACCTCAGAAAGCTGACAGATTAAGGCCGGCTGCAGGATATATGGAAGTATCACCTACAGTTAAGGTGACAGAAACAGGGTATCATGATGATATGCAGCTTAGGGGATTTGCATATAACGGAAATAAAGTGTATTATAATCCCGTAATTTTTCTGTGGAATGAACAGAATTGTTATAGGATTAAGGCACAGTCAGTATGTGACAGAGTATTTCATTTAAGAAAAGGTGTGGATAAGAACATTAACTATGCATCGTTTTTTTGTGGAATAGATACAACAGAGATGGAAAGCGGCACATATAGATGTGCTATCAGAGCTGATGGTAAATATTATGATGCACAGACAGATGTCGTAATTGATGGTTAAAACAATATGGCAGAACAAGGAGGAATTTATGAAGACTACAGCACTTATTATGGCAGGTGGTAAGGGAGAGCGATTCTGGCCAAAGAGCCGTGTTAATATGCCAAAACAGTTCCTTTCTCTTACAGATGACGGAAAGACTATGATACAGCTCACGGTAGAGCGAATCAGCCCAGTGGTTGATATTAAGGATGTTTATATTGCTACTAACAAGAACTACAGAGAACTTGTAAAGCAGCAGCTTCCGGGTATTCCAGAGGAAAATATATTATGTGAGCCTGTTGGAAGAAATACAGCACCATGTGTAGGCCTTGGAGCAGTTCATGTTGCAAGCAAATATGATGATGCAGTTATGATTGTACTTCCATCAGACCACCTTATTAAGAATAATGAAGTGTTTGCAGATACATTTAAAGAAGCTGTTCAGATTGCAGAAGAGGGGGCTAACCTTGTAACGGTAGGTATTACTCCGAATTATCCAGAGACAGGCTATGGTTATATTAAGTATAATCAGGATGACAAGAAGAATAATGCTTATTCAGTTGAAAAGTTCGTTGAGAAGCCAGACCTTGAGACAGCTAAATCATACCTTGCTGACGGAACATATCTGTGGAACAGTGGAATGTTCGTATGGAAGGTATCTACAATATTAGACTGCTTTAAGAAGTTCATGCCGGATACATATGAAGGCTTATTAAAGATTAAGGCAGCAGTTGGAACAGCAGATGAAAATGCAGTGCTTGAGGCAGAATTCCCTAATCTTGAGTCACAGTCAGTTGACTACGGTATTATGGAGAAGGCAGATTCTATCTACACACTTCCAGGCAACTTCGGTTGGGATGATGTAGGTTCATGGCTTGCAGTAGGAAGAATCAAGAAGAATGATGATAACAGCAATGTAATTAACGGCAATGTAGTTGCAGTTAATACTAGGGGCTGTGTAATAGAAGGTGGCGAAAAACTTATTGCCACAGTTGGTTTAAGAGATATCGTAGTTGTTGATACTAAAGATGCAACTCTTATTACAACTAAAGAGAATGCAGGCGAAATCAAGCAGGTACTTGCAAAGCTTCGTGAAGAAGGAAAGAATGAGTATCTGTAGAAGATAGTATGAAGATACATATGCTTAAAACAAGGCGTTTGGAGGAACTATAATGACAAAGGAACATGTCAATACTAATCATACATTTGCGATATGCGCTTATAAGGAGAGTCCATATCTCGAAGAGTGTATTACATCACTTATGGAACAGACTGTAAAGTCAGAGATATTTATTGCTACATCTACACCTAATAAGTATATTGACAACATAGCAGCAAAATATAATTTAAAGGTGTATGTCAATGAGGGAGAAAGCGGAATTACACAGGATTGGAATTTTGCTTATTCTAAAGTACAGACAGATTATGTCACTATAGCTCATCAGGATGATAAATATGCGCCTGAATATGTAGAGAATCTGTTAGCGTATACAGCTAAAGCTAAAAAGCCGCTGCTTTTCTTTACCGATTATGCAGAGATAAGAAATGGCAAGATTGTAACAACCAACAAGATTCTTAAAGTAAAGAGAATAATGCTTTTCATAATGCGTCCAAAGGCAATGTGGGGAAGCAGATTTATAAGAAGAAGAGTGTTATCGCTTGGCTCACCAATATGTTGTCCATCAGCAACATATTACAGACCTAATCTTATGAAGCAGGTATTCCTTAATGGATTCAGAGCTGATGAAGACTGGGAAGCATGGGAGAGATTATCAAAGCTTAAGGGAGACTTTATATTCTGTAATAAGATACTCACATATCACAGAATACATGAGGACTCAGAGACAACTAAGATTCTTAATGATAATAAGAGATCTGAAGAAGATTACATTATGTACCAGAAGTTCTGGCCCAAATGTATTGCTAAAATGCTTACTAAGGCATACAGCAAGAGTGAAGAATCTAATGATATGAAGCAGGGATAGGAGTTAACGATGAAAGAATACGATGAGGCAACCCTTAAAAAGGTACAGCAGACAGAGATGGAAATTCTTAGAGATTTCATCAAAGTGTGTGACGAGAATAATCTTACATGGTTTGGTGATGCCGGATCAGGAATCGGGGCAATAAGACATAAGGGATTCATTCCATGGGATGATGATATTGATGTAATGCTTCCTAGAAAAGATTTCGACAAGATGATTGAAGTTATTAAAAGAGATTACAGCGATAAGTATTCAATTGCTAATGTTGAAACAATGAAGAATTATCCATTGATGACAACAAGAATTATGATGAAAGGAACAACATTTATAGAGGAACCTCTTAAGAATATCAAATGTGATCTTGGAATATTCCTTGATGTGTATCCGCTTGATAATATATCAGATGATGAGGAAGAACTTAAAAAGCAGGCTAAAGCTGCCTGGTTCTGGAGCAAGCTTCTTATTCTCAGACATGTTGCGTTCCCGGTACTTCCTTATAAGGGAGTTAAGGCTAAGATAACACATATTGCAACAGCAATTATTCATGCCGGACTTGTTGTGTTCAGAATTTCACATAACTGGATTGCTGGCAAATGCTTAAAGATTGCATCAAGATATAATGATGTGGATACTAAGAGAATGGCATTCTTATTTGATACAGATCCATATTATCATATAATGTTAAAGGATGAGATATATCCATTACAGATGTATGATTTTGAAGATATTAAGATGCCTCTTCCAGCCAACGAAGATGAGAAGTTAAGAAATATGTATGGAGATTATATGCAGCTTCCTCCAGTTGAAAAGAGAAAGAATCATTACCCATATAAATTGGAATTTAAAGACTAAGAGGTATATATGAATATTATTTCAAGAATAATGGGTGTGGATAAGACACCAGAAGATAAGTACAAATATATCTGGTTTACAATGGGAACAGCATGTTTCGCACTTGCCACGCTTGTTATGACAATTGTTATAAGCCGTTTCTTAGGTGAGGCTAAAGCGGGAATGTTCTCGATTGGTCTTTCAATTGCACAGTGGCTTGTTACAATAGCCTATTTCGAAATAAGAACATATCAGGTTACTGATGTTAAGAATGAGTATCCTTTTGGATATTATTTCACTTTAAGACTTATGATGTGTCTTATAACATTTCTGGCAAGCATAGTATACGTTGTATTTAACGGCTACAGTCCGGAGAAAGTTACTGTTATATTGCTTGTATGTATCTATAAGATACTTGATTCGGTAGCTGATACATTTGAAGGTGAATTCCAGAAAGAGGAAAGAATAGATATGTCCGGTAAATCAGAGTTTTACAGGATATTCTTCAGTATACTGGTTCTTGTTGTAACAGTAATTATAACAAGAAATCTGATATTCTCTCTGATATGTATGAATGTAGTTGCATTGCTTATAATTCTGTGTCTTGATGCATCTGTTGCAGCAGGCAGGGTTAAGATATGTATTGTCAGGGATTACAGAAGAGTTTTCGTACTTTTTAAAGTGTGTCTGCCTCTTGCTATAAGCACATTTTTAAGTAACTATATTATCAATTCATCGAAATTATCTGTTGACAGAATGTTAGGTGATGCAGCACAGCTGTATTATACGGCGGTATTCATGCCTAATATGGTAATTAATCTGTTTAGTGGTATAATATTTAAGCCGATGCAGACATCAATGGCTGTTAATTATTATGAGAAGAAGTATAAGAATTTCTGGCACATAATATTCAGGATGTTTGCTATAATAGCAGGATTTACACTTATATGTGAGGTCGGGGCATATATACTGGGAATACCGGTTCTGTCATGGCTTTATGGTGTTAATCTTAAGGATTACAAGATGACACTGCTTCTGCTTCTGTTATGTGGAGGCGTTAATGCGGTCAATATAATATTCTATTATGTACTTGCCATAATGCGTAAGCAGAAATACATGACTATTCTGTATCTTATTGTATGCGGAGTTGCGCTGATTATTATGGATCCGATTACAGGCAGACTTGGTCTTAACGGAGCTGCACTCGGCTATCTGATACTTGTTGTGTTATTAGGCGTATTATTGATGGGATATATCTTATACCAGATTAGAAAGGATAGAAAAAGACAATGAGCCAGAATGAACAGTATGATCCAAAGGTCCTGAGAAAGTTACAGCTTGCAGAATTAGAGGTGTTTAAAGATTTTATTAAAATATGTGATGAGAACGGACTTTCATATTTCCTGTTTGCAGGATGTGCAATCGGAGTTGAGAGACATAAAGGATTTATTCCATGGGATGATGATATAGATATCGGAATGCTCAGAGATGATTATGAGAAGGTTCTGAAGATATATAGAGAGAAATACACAGATAAGTATGTAGTACTTGATATAGATTCACAGGAAACATTTCCTTTCTATAATGCAGAGATAGCAAGAATTGGAACTAAGAATATACCATATGTATTCAAGGATGCTAAGGTTCCTATGGGAATTGATATTGCGCTTTATCCTTATGATAATGTTCCTGATGATGCCAAGAAGAGAAGAAGACAGAGATCATCAGTATTCTTCTGGAGCAAGTTAAGAATATTAAGAGAATTCAAGAAACCTGTGCTTTTCATGCATGGATGGAAGAGAAAAGTTGTAAGTGCAATGTGTATAGTAATGAACAGATTACTTACATGGACACATTTCTCAAGAAAATTCATCAACAGACGTTATATGAAGAGCGCACTTAAGTATAACAATGAGAAGACAAGATGGGTTGCATGTTTCTTTGGTGAGATGGATCCTTTAAAGCAGGCTATAAAGTTAGATGACCTGTTCCCATTGGTTGAAAAGCCATTTGAAGATATAATGGTTAAAGTCCCTAAGAATAATGATGTATTTCTTAAGAGAATGTTTGGCGATTATATGAAGATGCCACCAGTAGAGAGCAGAAAGAATCATGTACCTGAGGTTCTGGAGTTCGGACCATTTGATGAGGAGCTGAAAGATATTGATATTTAAAGCATGGACAATTATGGAGAAAATATGAAAAAACTTATAATAATTCCAGCATATAACGAGAGCGAAAGTATAGAGAAGACAGTCAGAGATATTATAGAGAATGCACCATCATTTGATTATGTAGTTATCAACGACTGCTCAACTGATAATACACGACAGATATGTGAAGATAATGGATTTAATATTGTTAATCTGCCAGTTAATCTGGGAATAGGCGGAGCTGTTCAGACAGGATATCTGTATGCAGAAAGATATGGATATGATATTGCTGTACAGGTAGATGGTGATGGACAGCATGATGCGAAATTCCTTGGAGAGATGGCTGATTATCTTGAAAAGAATGACCTTGATATGGTTATAGGTTCAAGATTTATTGAGAAACAGGGTTTCCAGTCTTCTAAGGCAAGAAGAATTGGAATTAATTATTTTACAGGATTGATAAGGTTATGTACAGGTCAGAAAATAACAGATCCTACATCAGGATTAAGACTTATAGGAAGACGTACAATAGAACAGTTTGCCAAGAAGTATCCTAAGGATTATCCGGAGCCGGAAACAGTTGTGGCAATATTAAAGAAAGGTTTCAAGGTGGCTGAGATTCCCGTTGTCATGAGAGAAAGACAGGGTGGAAGTTCGTCAATAACTCTTAAGAAATCTGTTTATTATATGGTTAAGGTTACACTGGCAATATTGTTTGAGAATTTCAGAGGAGATAAGCATAGATGAGTATAAGAATTAAATGTGTTATAATTGCTGTTCTTATATTAGGGCTGTTAAAGATTTTAGGTCTTATCAAGAAGAACAAATTGGAATTAAAATATGCGCTTTCATGGCTTTTTCTGGAACTTGGAATATTGATAATTACATTAATACCTAATCTGCTTAATGTTATATCAAAGGTACTAGGAATATATAATGAGATTAATATGCTGTTCTTTTTGGGATTTGTCTTTATTATACTTGTTATATTCTCACTTACGATGTCGCTTTCAAGAAACTCAGAAAGAGTTAGAAAGATGGCACAGGAGATTGCTTTGAATAGTTACGCTAATAATAAGAAAAATGGTTCAGACATGGATTAATGTCTGAACCATTTTTTTAATATGTTTCTGGTTAAATTTTCGACTCTGCGTTCTATAAAGATATGCATGAGAAGGGCGAGTGCAATATCTATGACTACGGCAGTAATAATGTTGATAAAAGGATTGATTGGTCCGCCTCCCATCACATATACAATACTCTGTTGTATAGGGAATCCTATGAGGTACATGCAGTAAGAACAGTCACCTAATATTTCCGCTTCTTGGAAATGCTGATGCTTACTGATGAACATTACATAGAACATAAAGTAAGGAACACATATCCATACGGCAAGTGCTGAAAGACTCTTAACCGGAAATACAAGAACAAATAAAATAATCGAAGCTATGAATAAAACCTGAGGTTTCTTAATATTAAGAAGGTGTTCTCTGTTAATCCAGTACTGGATACCAAGCCAGAATGAAATAGCCGGACATAAAGCATCATAAAGAGATGATATGTGGCTCTGTAACAGGAAAGCACCTAATATAACAATAACTGATAAAACAAGCATTATACGGTTTACAATATTATCTTTGTTCTTAAAGATTTTATAAAAAATGTAGCAGAACAGATAACATAAGAATTCAACAGGAAGTGTCCATAAAGCGCCATTCACAGTAGGCATATATACGTTATTGGTAAATACACCAGGCAGGTTATGCTGTAAAATCAGTATTCCGTTCAAAAGATATTTCCATGTAAGTATATTGGAAAAATAATCTTTAAGAGGCAGTGTTGTGAATACAGGTCCTATAATGAATATAGATATAAGTACAACAAGTATAAGCATCGGAAGCAGTTTAAACAGTCTCTTTAATAAGAAAACCAGAAAGCTTTCATTGCGCTCACATGATTTCGCAATATAGAAACCTGAACCAAAGAAGAAAACTGCAACAGCAAGGAATCCCCATGTGTTGATATTAATAAGATTAAGGTGATGGCTATCTATATAATGCTGTGATGAAGCACCGAGTGATAATGCAAATGAGTGGGATATAATAACCATTAAAGCTGCAATAAATCTAATAAAATTGTAATTATAATTCTTAGTATTGAAATTCAAGACAATCCTCCATTAATATATGTATTTACTGAATTATACATGAATTGAAAAGTTAAGACAAGGTAAAGGACTTGTATGTATTTATAATTGCGTGATATAATAAAACGATTAAAATTGTTAGGAGATTAAAACACATGAAGAATAAATCAAAATACATTAAGATATTGCTTCTTGTTGTTGTGGCAGTATTGTTCGTATTAAGAGGAGTACACATATATAATGTTACTAATGATAAAGTGGCAGATATGTATGATTCAGGATTTGCAGCAAGACAGGAGACTGCAGGTTTAGAGAAAGGAATGGAGATAACCCAGGATATATATATTGATGGGGATTTCAATGGAATAGCGCTTTATTTCAGCACTAATGCCATAAGGAATTTCTCTAAGATAACTGTAGAACTTGTAGATAAGACAACAGGTGAAGTTGTATTCCACCAGAAGGTGAGCGGAGTCAATATCAATGATAACCAGTTCTCTAATTTTGCTGAGGAAAATGTTATATCAGGTGGAAAAACTTATACACTTAAAGTATCGACAGATACATCAGCGAATGGAAAGAAGTTTACATTGTGGACAGATAATCAGAATATAACAGATACATCAGTGCAGTACAGCATTAACGGAGAGAAACAGAATGGTGTACTTTGTTATGCAGTTTTAAGGAATTACCACCATACTGATAATTATGGTGTGTTTGCAGTAAGAATGGTATTTATGACGCTGATTCTTATGCTTGTATGCGGATTAATTATTGTCGGACCAAAGAAAATGTGTGAATTCATATTTGATAAAAGATTCTATATTGCTGTCGGAATATTTCTGATTCTTGTTATTATGAGAGTGAATTTTTCATCTATAGGAATGTTTGATAATTATGTACAGCCTGGACAGGGAAGTGAGTTTGTAACGCCTGTTTATGGAGAGACACATTCTATAAGAAGTGATGAGTGGGCTGTTTCAACACCAAGATATCTTACAGCCAAGTATACTGATTATGGTAAATATAATTATATAATTATGGGGAAGCAGACAGAAAATATAGCACAGACTGGATTGTATAAGTCATATTCAGCACTGGCTAAACCACATACATGGGGCTATTACCTTTTTGGAGATAGCATAGGTATGTCGGTAGAATGGTGCTTCCCATTCATATTACTTATTGTTATGTCAATCCAGTTCTTCTATATTATAGCAGGAAAGAATAAAGTGCTGGCAGTAACTGGTGGCGTTATGGTGGCATTCTCCGGATATGAGATGTGGTGGATGAATGTTGAGTATCTGTCGTGTGGTCTTACAGCGCTTGTATGTATATATTACTTTATAAATGCAGAGAAGACGTGGCAGAAGATGGTACTCAGTCCGTGTATTGCCATACTTGGAGCAGAATATATAACAATATTATATCCGGCGTTCCAGGTACCTTCAGGATATGTTTATTTTGGAATTGTAGTATGGATGGTTGTAAGTTCATGGGATAATTTCAAGAAAATCAAGCTTAAGGAATGGCTTGTATTCGCAGCATCAATGTTGTTTATGGCATCAATTGTTATTGTGTACCTCAAGGACAGAAGCACATATGTAACAGAGATAATGAATACAATCTATCCGGGTTCAAGAGTTTCAACTGGTGGATATTCTTTATATAAGATGTTTGAATATGTTGCTACAATATTCTATCCATTCAAGGCAACTCTTAATAATAGTGAGTTCTCAATGATGGTAACATTGTTCCCATTGCCAATGGTAATGGCAGTGTACTGCATTATTAAGCAGAAGGGTAAGGATATTCTTCTTGATATCATGCTTGGATTGTCATGTGTATATACAATATATTGTACAGTTGGCTTCCCATTGATTGTTGCCAGGCTCACATTATTCAGTTATGTACCGGAAGAAAGAGCAGCAGACCTGTTAGGACTTTTACAGGTTATATTACTTATAAGAAGTATATATGTATGCAGGGAAAACAGATATAAAGTCAATCCTGTTATTGTTGTGGTTCCAATGCTTATAAGCTGTTATTACAGCTGGAAAGAAGCAAGAACTGTATATGATATAACTGAGTCTGGTGGAATGTTACAGTATGCAATAATAGCGCTGGCAATTGTGTTTACAGTAATAACTATTGTTGTATTCTGTGTAAAAGAGCATGACAGGCTTAAGAATATGGCATTGTTATCGCTTGCGGGTATTGTGTTCTTATCAGGAATATGGTCACTTACAGTTAATGTAGGAACAGACGCTATATATTCTAAACCACTTGCCAAGAAAGTATGCGAGATTACAAGTGAAGATAAAGATGGTAAATGGGTAATGCTTGATTCATGGGTAGAATCAATGTATCTTGCTGCCTGTGGTGCTCCGACAATTAATACATGTAATAATGTTCCTAACTGGGATTTATGGAATATTCTTGATCCACAGAAAGAGAATGAATACTGTTATAACAGATTTGCACATATGTTACTTACACTTACAGAAGAGGATACTAATGAGGAACTTGTTCAGCAGGATCTTTTACAGTTGAATCTGAACTATAAAGATGCCGAGAAGATTGGTGTTAAATATATTGCATCAAGAACTTATAATGATGATTTTGATAAGGTCCTTGAGAAATATTACAATTATTCAATATTATATGATGAATTCGGATGGAGAATATATCAGCTTAATTCATTGAAAGCAGCAGCTAACTAATAGGGAGATTACTATGAAGAAGATAAAAGATAAATTAATAACGATTTATCCTCAATTGATATTTCTTATTGTAACATTCTGTATATTTATGCCGGCATCATTATTTCTTGGTAATCTTGATGAATTTGCAGTAGGTTTCACGGCACTTATACCGCTTCTTATAGCAGCATCGTTAATTACGGCAGCAGTTGTTATACTGATAGGTCTGATTGTGCCAAAGAAGATATGTAACATATACGCAGCGGTCATATTTGGCGGTGCATTAGCTGCTTATGTGCAGGGGAATTTTCTTAATCCGGATTTTGGTGTCCTTAATGGAAGGCAGATTCAGTGGAGCCAGTTTAGGGTAAATGCAATAATAAGTACAGTTGTATGGATAGTACTTATAGTTGTTCCTGCAGTTGTTGTATGCTTTAAGAAAGATATAATGACAAAGATAATGAAGTGGGGCAGCCTGTTTCTTTCAAGTATACAGATTGTTACACTTGTAGTGCTTATAGTGGCTTCTAAGAGAACTGTTGATTATTCATATGTAGTTACAAAGAATGATGAGTTTGCGTTATCTTCGCAGGGCAATGTGGTGGTATTCATTGTTGATACACTTGATAATGATGATGCACAGAATTATGTTATTGACAGATACAGTGAAGAGCTAAAGGATTTTACTTATTTTGATAATATGATAGGCGGCGGTGCACCTACAGCACTTGGGGTTCCACTTATGCTTACAGGTTATCAGTATGATACCACACAGTCACTGGCTGATTACAGAAAGAAAGCATATGAAGAAGGTTCGCTTATTCAGGACATGTCAGATAACGGATATGATGTTAAGTTGTATACTTCAAGTGAGTATCTTAATGGAGTTAATCAGGAGGCAGTAGCCAATACTGCAGGTGGACAGAAATACAGAATATCAGACAAAGTTCAATTCTTTAAGAATATATATAAAATGTCGGCATTCTATGCATTTCCACAGATTATAAAACAGTATTTCTGGTTTTATGGTGATGATTTTGCAGCATGTCAGGCTCCAAAGAATAACAATATTATTCAATATGAACTGGATGATTCACAGTTGTATGCTGATTTTAATAATAATGGCGGTATAACAGTTGATGCTGGAAATAAAACATTTACACTGTATCATATGGTAGGGGCACATGCACCTTATGAGATGAATGAACAGTGTGTAGATGTGGGAGAAACAGAGACTTCTCTTGATAAGCAGATACAGGGTGTGTTCAGATATATTAATGAATATATGCAGCAGATGAAGGATAAAGGTGTGTATGATAACAGCACAGTTATAATTACAGCCGACCACGGCGGATATAGATTGTATGAACGTCCTGCTGTATTTGTGAAAATGGCTGATACTCATAATGATGTAATGCAGGTTAATTCAGATTCTGTAACATTTAAGAATCTGTATGCTACTTATGGCAAGGCAGCACTTGGACAGAAGAGTAATTATGGGAATACGCTTTTTGATATGGATGGTGTTTCTCAGTCAAGATATCATGTTGCACCATGGGATGTGTCAAAAGGTATGTACCCGGCAGATGAATATCTTAAAAACAGAGATTATTCGGTGTTCAGAATAGATGGGTACGCTGTTAATCCACAGATATCTGTAATTAAAGATGAGCAGCAGATGAAGAATATTAATAATTGATGATGAAGCAGCAGCTATAGCCATGGAAGGTTTATAGCTGTTGCTTTTATACTGGTAATTTAGTTTATTATCTGATATAATCCATTTTGTTCACGCAGATGGACAAAAATATGACCGAATGAATAAACTGTGAGAGGGGATATTTATGAACGAGAATAATCAGCTGGTTCGTGCTTTAGGGCTTAAAGAATCAATTAGTATGACAATTGGAACAGTTGTAGGTGTAGGACTTTTTACCTGTGGTTCAGCACAGATAGGAAGTGTAGGATCATGGATAATAGGATTCACATTTGTTGCACTTCTTATATCTATATGGCCATGTCTTATATATGGAGAGATGTCTGCAGCACTTCCTTGTGCGGGTGGAACATATAATTATGCCAAGAGAGGACTTAACAGAGTATGGGCTAATATGGCAGGATGGCATTATATAGTATCTGTTGTAGCTATTGGTGCAGGTGAGACGCTTGCATTTGCCAATTATTTTAAGATTCTTATGGAACAGCTTGGAATAAGCATTGTTAAGCTTGATTCAAGAATTATAGCTATTATCCTTGTTGCAGTTTTCCTTATTCTTAATTTCAGAGGTATTGAGCAGTCAGGTAAGGCACAGACAGCATTTATGTTTTTCTTCTGGGGCTGTTCAGTGTGCTGGTTCCTTTATATGATACCTAAGGTTCATGTTGAATATTTTGGTGGAATAGCAATGAACTCATTGCCTCCATTTAATGAGATGATGTATATATTTGGTCTTGTATGGTGGTGCTATACAGGATTTGAGACATGTGTATCTATGGGTGCAGAGACTAAGTACCCACAGTATACACTTCCAAGAGCATTAAAGATTTCGGTATTTATGGTATTTGCACTTAACGCATTATTCCAGTGGTTTCTTGTAGGTCTTGTACCTAAGGAGTTTTATGGAATTCTCGCAGCGGCAGATGCTCCATATGCAGAAGGACTTAAGGCGGTCGGACTTGTTGGATTTCCTATTATACTTTTATGTATCGGTATTGCATTTGGTGGTGATTTATCTACTATTAATCCAGGAATTGCTGCACCTGCAAGATACATTTATACAATGGCAGAAGATGGCGCATTACCAAAATTCCTTGGAAAGATTCATCCAAAGTTCAAGACACCATATGTTGCTGTTATTGTGGTTGGTGTTATCAATTTTATACTTATTGCAACAGGTTCAATTAATTACATAGCGTCAGTATCGCTTATATCACTTGCTATATGTTATATGATAGGCTGTCTTTCATATATGGGGCTTAAGAAGAAGTATCCTGATATGAAGAGACCTTATAAAGCACCTCTTGGAGTTGTTGGATGTATATTTACAATTGTTGTGTATTGCTTCATGTTAATATTTGCGGATAAGGCAGCACTTATTACATCAGGAATCATAACAGTATTATGTGTAATATTTTATTTTGCATATTCTCACAGAAAAGAGTGTGTTATGCCGACAATTGAGGAAGAAATTGGCGTTATAGAAGAGCCGGATGAGCAGACTAAGGCTAAGATGGACAGACAGTACACCATATGGAAGGTATGCACAATTATTGTTACATGCATTGCACTTGGAATCTATATAATTCCAATGGTGCTGTAAGGAGGAAATATGAATCGTTATCAGTTTGAAGTACTTACATATATTGAAAAGAATGGTAAGAAAGATTATCCGATGAGAACTCTTTCAGATACATTAAAGATTTCAGGAACAGCTATATCCAAGGCACTTGATGAGTTAGAAAATGATGTGCTTATTAAAAGATGTGAAGACCAGATGGAGATTACCGAAAAAGGTCTTGAGGCACTTGAGCCATACCGCGTAAAGAGAGCGGTTATTATGGCAGCAGGATTTGGTTCAAGAATGGTTCCTGTTACATTAGACAGACCAAAGCCAATGGTTGCTGTTAATGGAGTAAGAATTATTGATACATTACTTGATGCACTTGTTTCTGTAGGAATTAAGGATATAACTCTTGTGAGGGGTTATAAGAAAGAAAAATTTGATGAGATTCTTGATAAATATCCATTTATCAATCTTATTGATAACGATATATATGATAAAACCAATAATATATCATCAGCAATGGCAGCATTAGAACATATTGACCAGTGCTATTTATGTGAAGCAGACCTGTATATATCTAATCCGGCTATTATCACAAAGTATCAGTACTGCAGCAATATCCTTGGCTCTTATTCATTAGAGACTGATGACTGGAGCTTTAAGCTTGATAATGGACATATAACAGATTACCAGAAGGGTAATACATATTGCTTTAATTATTATGGAATATCTTACTGGACAAAGGAAGACAGTGCAAGATTAAGAGAAGACTTTGCACAGGTATATAATGAAGAGCCGGAGGGTAATGATTATTTCTGGGAATTCATTCCATTAGTACTTCGCAAGGAAAGATATGCGGTAGAGGTAAGACCTTGTGAGAAATCAGATATTATGGAGATAGATAATTTTTATGAGCTGGTACAGTTAGATTCTTCTTATAAGGATTATCCGGGACAGGAACAGTAAATGCAGATATAAAGGGAAGGTGAATGTCTATGATATGTTATAAGGGAAAGGTTCTTACAGTTGACAGCAATGATACAGTAGCCGGTTATCTCGTTGAGGATAAAGGAAGAATTGTGTATGTTGGTAACGAACTGCCAGAACAGTATAAGAATGTGCAGATAGTTGAACTTGGAAAGAAGGTGCTGGTTCCGGCATTCGTAGATACACATCAGCATATGGCATCATTTTCTACATTTCACGCAGGACTTAATGTTATGGATGCAGAGTCCAATGAAGAGATTGCACAGATGGTTAAAGAATTCGTGCAGTCAAGCGGTAATAAAAAGACACTTATAGCATTCGGTGCATCACCATATTCAGTTAAAGAAGGAAGACTTATAAGCAGGGAAGAATTAGATAAGGTATGCCCTGATAAGGAAATCATGGTTGTCAAATATGATGGACATGCGTGCATAATTAACAGCAAGCTTCTTGATAAGCTGAAGGGGAAAGTAAGTAAGTTAAGAGGTTATCACGAAGATACCGGTGAGATGAATCAGGAGGCATTCTTTGCATGCTCTGATTACATTACTAATTCACTTTCTATTATTGAACTGTTTAAGAATATGCAGATTGCCATTGATTTTCAGGCGTCTCATGGAATTGGCTGTATTCACACTGTAAGTGGTGTGGGTTTTACAGGCAATCTTGATATTACATTTGAAAAAATATTTGCAAAATCCTTAACTAATGGATTTCAGGTAAGGGTATTCCCACAGTCAATGAATGTTGATGTTGCATTAAAGAGAAAACTGCCAAGAATAGGCGGATGCTTTGAATGTGCACTTGACGGATGTTTCGGTTCACACGATGCAGCAATGAATGAACCATATATTGATTCATTAGGCGGTGACGGAGTACTTTATTATGATGATGAAAAGGTTATTGATTTCTGCAAGAAGGCTAACAGAGCCGGACTGCAGATAGAGATGCATGCGATTGGGGATAAAGCATTTGACCAGGCATGCAGGGCACTTAAGGCGGCACTTGACGATTATCCAAGAAAAGACCACAGACATGGAATTATACATGACTGTCTTCCAACTGAAGAGGGAATTAAGATATGCAGGGATTATAATATACAGATGCCTGTACAGAGTGCTTTCATTAACTGGAAACAGGAACCTGATGAGTATCTTGAAAGTATTATGGGTAAAGAAAGAACAGAAAGGCTTAATCCACTTAGAACATTTAATGAGAACGCAATAGTTGTTTCGTGCGGTTCTGATGCTCCATGTACATCACCGGATCCTATTGTATGGATTGACAAAGCTGTTAATAATATGAATCAGTCTCAGGCAGTATCGGTTCAGGAAGCACTAAGGATGTGTACATATAATGGATATTATGTAACATTTGACGAGAAAGAAAGAGGAAGTCTTGAGGCAGGAAAGATTGCTGATATGGTGGTTCTTTCAGATGATTTGTATTCAGTTGAGAAGAAGGACATAAAGAACATTAAGGTAGAGGGGCTTATACTTTCGGGAAAGAAGTATGAATCATGCAGAGAAAATGTAATTAAAGCAGTGATTCGAGGAATGTTCTCAGGAAACATGGCATAAGGAGATATGTATAATGAGAAAAGAAGAGTTTTATGTATTGAACAGTTTGTATAATGGAAGCATTGGAAGAGCGGGCTGCACTTATGATGTTGAGGAGACAAAAGCTCTTAATGACACAGATATTTATAATAAACTTGTAAAAACAGGGTATATTGAAAAAGAGTCTGGCAGTATTACAAAGACTGGATTAGAGGCACTTGAGCCATACAGGGTTAATAATGCAGTTATTCTTGCAGCAGGTGCATCTACACGTTTTATTCCTTTATCACTTGAACAGCCCAAAGGTCTTTTTGAAGTTAAGGGTGAACGTCTTATTGAGAGACAGATAAAGCAGCTTCAGGATGCTGGTATTAAGAATATTACAGTTGTGCTTGGTTATAAGAAGGAGATGTTTTACTATCTTGAAGACAAGTATGGTGTAAAGTTTATTATTAATGATTCATTTAATATAAAGAATAATATTGAAAGTCTTTATCTTGCAAGAAAAGAACTTAAGAATACTTATATATGTGTAAGTGACAGTTATTATATAGAGAATCCGTTTAATCAGTTTGAATATCATACATTTTATTCAGGTTATTATGGAAAGGAAACAACAGATGAAGTATATGCAAGAGCTGACGGATTTGGAAAGATAACAAGAATTGCCAGGGATAATAAGATTGATGGCTATGTTCTTATGGGACATTCATTCTGGAGAAAAGAATTCTCAGAAGCATTTATTAATCAGGTTGAGGCTGTCCGGGAATCTGGTATATATAATAACTGCTATTGGGAAATACTTGTAAAAGATAAACTTAATGATTTGCCTGATATTTTCTTTAAAGAGTATCTTCCAGGTAATATATTTGAATTTGATTATTTTGATGAACTTAGAAAGTTTGATTCACAGTATCTTGGACATACACATAGTGAGATAATAAGAAATATTAAGCTTGTATTCAGATGTGATGAGGAAGATATAGTTGATTTCAGAAATGTAAGTGAAGGAATGACCAACACATCATTTATATTCAAGATTGATGGAGTCGATTATATATATAGACATCCGGGTGATGGAACAGAAAGCATAATCAATAGAAGAAATGAAAAAAAATCACTTATTAAAGCTAAAGAAGCTGGTGTAGATCCTACATACATATATGCAGATGTTAATGAGGGCTGGAAGATATCGGTATTCATTCCGGAATTCAGAGAACCTGATTATAATTCTTTTGAGGATTCAAAGAAGATATTGGCAGTTTTAAGAAAGCTGCATAAGGCAGATATAACGGCTGATTATGGAATGAAGCCATGGGAAGATGCACTTGATATGGAGAAGCTTCTTGAGAAGAAAGATCCCGTGTGCTTTGTTCAGTATGAAGGTCTTAAGAACAGCATAGGACAGTTGTATAAGATGACTCTTGGAGATGGAGTTAAAAAATGTTTCTGTCATGGCGATACATATAAGCCGAACTGGATGATAAGACCGGATGGAAGTGTAATACTTATAGACTGGGAGTATTCTGGATATTCTGACCCGGGAATTGATGTTGGATATTATGTGGTTGATGCCATGTATGATTTTGATAAGGCTGAGGAATTCATAAAGGAATACCTTCAGGAAGATTATAATGAGACAACAAGATTTCATTATATGGCATATGTTGCTATTATTGCGTACTACTGGTTTGTATGGGCTATGTACAGGGAATCATGTGGTGCAGATATGGGAGAGGCATTGGAAAACTGGCGAGACATGGCAGTTAAATATGCTGAATACCTTTTGAAATAAATAAATAATATTAAAAGGACACTGTATTATGTAAAAACACCTTTCAATAATTGATAATAAGTGATATGATTAATTATTATATTGGATGACTCTGACACAATCAATAAAATCTTCAAAAGAGGAGTTATTTATGGAAATATTATCGACAGCCTTAGGTTATGTAATGAATTTTTGTTACAAATTACTGCATGATTATGGATTGGCAATTATATTATTCACTCTGATAAGTAAGATTGTTCTCTTACCTGTATCAATCTGGGTACAGAAGAATTCAATTAAAATGGTTAAGATGCAGCCTGATATTAACAGGATTCTTATTAAGCATTATGGGGATAAGGATGAGATAGCAGAGGAACAGTCTAAGCTTTATAAAAAAGAAAAATATAATCCACTGGCATCACTTATACCTCTTATTATACAGATAATACTTCTGCTTGGAGTTGTTGCAGTTATCAAAGACGGAATTAATGAAGGTGTTGCGAACATGAAGTTCTGTGGCTATGACCTTACATGGATTACTACAAAACAGTGGGGATTATCAATAATAACACCAATTATAGCAGGTGTCTCAGCATGGCTTTTATGTGTTGCACAGAATGCAAGTAATGTATTACAGGCAGAACAGAGTAAGCTTAATAAGTATGGTATGATGATATTTTCAGTAGGTTTGTCGTTATATTTAGGATGTTTTGTATATGCAGGAGTAGCTCTTTACTGGACTGCAAGCAATATATTTGCAATTCTTCAGTTATATCTTCTTAACTGGGCTATTAATCCTAAGAATTACGTTGATTATGAGGCTCTTGAGGAAACAAAGAAAGAACTTGCAGAGATTGAAGCCCTTGGTACGAAAAAGGGTAAAAGAAACAAAGAAGATATTAAGAGAGAAAAGGCCGATTATAAAAAGTTTTTCTCTGTTGTTAATAAACATCTTGTATTCTATTCAGAGGGCTCAGGCTTCTATAAGTATTTTAAAGGGATAATTGAATACATACTTAATAATACGAATATTACAATTCATTATGTAACAAGTGATCCAGATGATCAGATATTCAGAATTGCAGAAAAAGAAAGTAAGATTAAACCTTATTATATAGGGGAAAAGAAACTTATAACACTTATGATGAAGATGGATGCAGATGTTGTTGTTATGACTATGCCTGATATTGAGAATTATCACATTAAGAGAAGTTATATCAGAAAAGATATTAATTATGTTTATGTTCCTCATGGCATGGACAGCCTTAATATGACAATGCGAACCGGTTCGATGGATCATTATGACTCTGTATTATGTACAGGAAAGATTCAGAAAGAAGAAATAGAAAAAACTGAAGAAGTGTATAATCTTCCTAAGAAGGAGCTTGTTGAGTGGGGATATTCACTGCTTGATGAGATGCGTGAGGATTATGCAAAGATGCCAAAGAAGGAAAATGATATTAAGTCAATACTTATTGCTCCATCATGGCAGAAAGATAATATTGTAGACAGCTGTCTTGAGGACATACTTGATAATCTTAAGGGACATGGTTATAAGATTACAGTTCGACCACACCCACAGCATGTAAGACATATGCCTGAGAAGATGGAAGGACTTAAAGAAAGATATAAGAATGATACAGATATAGAGATTCAGACTGATTTTTCATCAAACAGTACTGTTTTTGAGGCAGATCTTATGATTACAGACTGGTCAGGTATAGCATATGAATATGCTTATACTACATGTAAACCGGTTCTTTTCATTGATACACCAATGAAGATAATGAATCCTGAATACAAAAAGATTGGAATTGAGCCACTTAATATATGGATGAGATATGAAATCGGGCGTGTACTTAAGCTTGATGAAATTGATAAGACAGCTGATACAGCAGCAAAGATGCTGGCAGCTTCTGATACATATAAGGACAGCATAGACCGATTTGTTAAAGAATATGTGTATAATCTTGGCAGTAGTGCTTCGGTTGGAGCTAAATATATTATTCAGGAAATTCAAAAAGCAATTAAAAGACATAAGGAACAAGAGTAACGTCAGATTATAGGAGGGGATTATGCAGGCAATTATTTTAGCAGCAGGAATGGGAAAGCGTTTAAAGGAACTTACCCAGAATAATACCAAATGTATGGTAAAGGTTAATGGAGTATCGCTTATAGACAGGCTTTTGCATCAGCTTGAGAAACAACATCTCTCAAGAATAGTGATTGTTGTGGGCTATGAAGGACAGAAGCTGATTGATTATATAGCGACATTGGGAATTAAGACACCAATTTCATATGTTGACAATGCGGTATATGATAAGACAAACAATATTTATTCACTTGCACTGGCAAAGAATTATCTTATGGAAGAAGATACTCTGCTTTTTGAATCAGATGTAATTATTGATGATTCTGCAATTGATGAACTTGTAAAAGATCCGAGAGATACACTTGCCATGGTAGATAAATATGAGAGCTGGATGGATGGTACATGTGTAAAGCTTGACGAATATGATAATATTGTTGCATTTGTTCCAGGAAAGAGTTTTGATTTTAAGGAAAAAGAGGAATACTATAAAACTGTAAATATCTACAAATTCAGCAAACATTTTTCACAGGATATATATGTTCCTTTCCTTGAGGCATATTGTAGTGCGTTGGGAGAAAATGAATATTATGAACAGGTTCTTAGAGTTATAACAATGCTGGATACACCTGGAATTAAAGGTATGAGATTATCAGGTCAGAAATGGTATGAAATAGATGATGAACAGGATCTTGATATAGCAACAACACTTTTTGCTCCAGATGATGAGACAAGAATTAACCTTATGCATAAAAGATATGGAGGATTCTGGAGATATCCGGGATTGTTGGATTTCTGTTATCTTGTTAATCCTTATTATCCGCCTAAAAAGCTTAAGGATGAACTGCGTGCAAGCTTTGATACACTTTTGACAGAATATCCTTCAGGTATGGGAGTTAATTCTTTACTTGCAGCTAAGAATTTTGGTGTCCACAAAGACAACATAATAGTTGGAAATGGAGCAGCAGAACTTATTAAGTCACTTATGGAGAGTTTTTCTGGAAAGACAGGCGTTATCAGACCTACATTTGAAGAATATCCTAACAGATATGCTGTTGAAGACGAAGTGGTATTTACACCGTCAAATGATAATTATACATATTCAGTTGAAGAACTGATAGAGTTCTATACATGCAACAAAGTAGATAATATTATTATTATTAATCCTGATAATCCATCTGGTAATTACCTGAAAAAGGAAGAGATTATAAGGTTAATAAAATGGACAGACAGTCAGGGAATAAAGCTGGTGGTTGATGAGTCGTTTGCTGATTTCTCAGATGAACCGGATAATTCTCTTATAGAACAGAAATTTATCGAAACATATAGCAGATTATATGTTATGAAAAGTATATCTAAATCATACGGTGTACCGGGGCTGAGGCTTGGAATCCTTGTTTCTTCAGATACAGAAACGATTGCAGCAATGAAAAAAGATGTTGCAATATGGAATATTAATTCATTTGGTGAGTATTATCTTCAGATTGCAGAAAAGTATAAGAAAGATTATGCGGCTGCAATGGACAAATTCCGCGTAGAAAGAAAAAGGTTCTATAATGAACTGGAGCAGATATCTGGTATAAGAGTTATCCCATCACAGGCTAATTATTTTATGATTGAGATAACTAATGGAATGACAGCAAAAGAACTTATGATAAAACTGTTTAAGAATCATTATCTGCTTATAAAGGATCTTACATCAAAAGTACATGATGGAAAACAGTATATAAGAATTGCAATCAGAAATGATGCAGATAACAACAAGATGCTTGAAGCATTAAAAAAGGAATTTAATTAAAACGGAGATAAAAAGTATGTTGACATTATTAAATTTAAATGTAGCAGGTTACATTGACCCATCTGTTATGACTTATGCCATTCAGGCTATTGCCGGAGTGATAATTGCTGTTGGTGCATTTCTTGGTATTTATTTAAGAAAGGCAAAGAAAAAGCTTAATAACAAGCTTGGCATTGATGAAAACAGAAACAAGGAAGTTGAGACAGATGATATCGTTATTAACGAATCAAAATAATAAATGAATTTTCAGGACGCCGTTTCAACACGGCGTCTTTTTCTTGATTTGTTATTGATAAAAGTATAAAATAGTATGGCATTATATCAATAAAAACAGTGAGGTAATTATGAGTAACAATACAGATAATAATATGCAGGAAA
>OHBM01000368.1_pt1 | contig 36512 bp, 26 predicted proteins | sample 1577251 | NCBI WGS metagenome assembly OHBM01 (sample SAMEA3541557, study PRJEB24748) | human gut metagenome | biome: human gut; feature: human-associated habitat; material: faeces | place: China | collected 2012 | reverse complement strand
CGCGTCAAGGTATTTATCCCCTACCTTTGGTCTGCCGTCGGGCAGTCTTTCACCCCTCCAAAGCGGCGTTAACTCTACTATTTTTTCTCTGTCGTTAAAGTTCATTTCTTTTGCTCCTTTACCTGCCCGAACATCCATTCCCATATTTCGTCAAGCACAAACGCTGTTTCCTAAAAAATAATTTATATGGTATTGCTTCGAAATTTCACAAAAATTCCATAATGAAGATTGCTTATCTTAACGGATTCAAAATTTGTTGAAACAGTAACATCTTCATCCCAAATATTGATTTTTTCAATTTCGCCAAGATTTCTGTCGGTCTTAAAATCAATGCTTATCGATGTGGAATCGTTTAAATCGCGCAACACATTTTTCCAGTTATCAGATTTGTTTCTTATATAACCGATACTGTAATTATTTCCTTCAAGCATAAATATGTATGCCTTATCGTTTGAATAATTCTTAGTAACAAAATGCTCGGAATCAAATGAAATTCCGCCAACCAATTTTACAAGAGGTTTATACATTGGATATAAATTTTTAAATTCCACATACCGTTCATCCCAGTGCCATATATTTCCGGCACCCGCACACCCCAAGAAAATCGGAGTGTATACGCAATCTGCAAAGATAATTCCTCTGTGATCATATGCGTAATACTTAAACGGACCCGAATGTCTGTTATTGACGGCACCGGTTTCTGCAATAAAAAGCGGTATATCACATTCTTTTTGTGCGTTTATGCAATATTGTAAAGCCGCAATCGGTGATTTGGTAGGAGCTTCAAGCTGCGCGCCTTGATCAAGATAGCTGTGCAATTGTTTAAAATCGAATGACTCCCAACAAAATTCGTTATAATCCCTTTCCGCACCCTTGCAATCATAGCTGCCGAGTGAATTGATAATCATATGGTTCGGAAAAATTTTTCGGACGCAAGCTGCCATTTTTTTGTTCCATGCATTGGTATTACCGATACAATTCATTTCATTCCAAAGCTCAATTGCAAAGATGTTTGTATTATAAGCATAGCGTTTTGCAAGTTCTTTTATTTTATTAAGCCATTCGTTTTGCCAAAATTCATCATACAACCATTCACTGACGCTGTTACATTTGCGTTCGTCCTTGTAAATAACTCGGTTGAATTTTCTGAAAATGTCATCCGACTGGCTTAAAGTATCGGCTTTTCGATTGTAATCTATTGTCCTAAACTGTTCCAATGTTAGCTTTAGCTTAATATTATATTTTTCGGAAAGCTCAAGTAATTTGTCTATCTTGGCAAATTGTTTGTAATCAAATACTCCGGATTGCTCGGTTTCCGGATTAAAATAATCATGACCTAACCAAATCCGTGCAAGGTTCACACCGTTTTTGCTGCATTCTTTGAACCATCTTTCGTATTGTCTCATTCCGATATATTTAAATTTATCGGACAAACCGAATTCGTTTCCGTCGTTTATTCCGACTATTCCCGGAAACGCCATATTTATTCCGATAAGGAAGAAAGACTTTCCGTCCGAGTAAGAAAAATACTTCTTATCCTTTACTGATACTCCGATGTATCCGTGATTGCTTCATTTAACAACTGTAAATATGCCTCCTTTGACAATGTAAGTGTCTGATATTGCTTTAATTTCATATATCCCTATCGTCGAAGGAGCGTATTTGCATCTTTTATATTTCTTATTATCCGATACTATACTTTCAAACCCTTCGTCGTCATATTTGAATTCAACGTCAGTCGATATAAACGGAAATATCCTGTGTGTTTCTCCTCTGGGACTTATTATGTCTATATAGCTTATATCTTCATTTTTTTCAAATTCAAATTCCATTGTTTCATATTGAGCCACTGTATTTTTGAATTTCATGCCGATGTTATCCTCCTTTTCTGACATTAACCGATATTACATTCCCGTTATATTATTCTGCTCTTTAAAAAGCTCGTCATAATTCAGCTTTTTCCCGCTTATACAAAGAACGCTTTCAATACTCTTTACAACCTGCTCCGTAATAATTTTAGTGCCCTCTTTTGTGCAATAATGCGTTCTGTCGGAATGATATTCTGCCGGAGCATTTGCCATAAGCGTGTATAAATCATTTATATAACCGCCATGCTTTTTCACTATTTCAACAGCAGATTTATTATATTGCTTAGTATCTAAATTGTATCTTACGATCGGAGGTGTAAATAAATGTTCCTGCACCGGTGTGGAAGTTGCAAATATCATTTTGGCATTAGGAAACATTAGCTCTATCATATTACAGATTCTTTCAATATTATCTTCATAGTAATTCAGCGGAGTATGCGGTTTGCCGTCGGGCATTCTTAAAGCGTCCCAAAGTCCGGCATTCCAATGAACAAGGTCTGTACCCTCGCCTATCTTAAGCTCATTTTTCCAATCTAAAAGATATCTGACAATATTTCCGGTAAACGCACAATTCGTGTTAGGATAATAAACTTCGGCAACATCCGACAGTGACATTTTCACATATCCGCAATATCCCTGTCTTATTGAGTCTCCTAATAATACTTTTTTCATAAATTATCACCTTTTTATAAATTTAAAATTTTTTATATTTTCAAATTGGATGTATATGTTATACGCAAAATATAGAAACAACGCTTTTGCAAATCGGCTGTCCTCATAGTCGTTATGCCTCCGGTACAGTTATTATCAGCTTAAAGCCTTGCCGACGATACATAATGGTCTTTCCATGCGCATATTGCCGCATTGCTCCAGCTTATAACCGTTGATTTTAAATATACTGATGTTATTTGACATTTCGTTTGCGCATAAAAGATAGTTGCCGAATATATTTATGTCCCTCGGTCATGCGCCTCCGCACGGAACTACGTTACGCAAAATCGGCTCTTGATTTTCGGCATTAAAGATGCTTATAGAGTCATCTCCGCGATTTGAGATATAAAGCTTATTATCAACAAAACGGATCGCGGCAGGAAAATTTTTTTCGGCATTATTATATACGGTGTTGTATTCCTCTAAAACAGCAAGCTTTTTATCCTTATATTTTAATACAGTAACCGTAGAGGAAAGCTCGTTTGCGCAATATACAAGATTTTTGTCTCTATTTATTGCCAGGTGCCTCGGTCCGCGCCCCGAATTTAACGACACAGCTTCAACTTCTTCAAGATCTTTTGTGTAAACATATATTTTATCAACGCCAAGGTCGCATACGAAAAACAGTCCGTCAAATGCTTGGCATATAAAATGCGGGTGCGGTGAGCTTTGCCTGTCCGGATTCAATCCGTGACCTTTATGAACAACAATTTTATCCGGGATTTTTACAACACTGCCTGACAGGTAGTTGGCGCAGTAAATATCATTTTTTACGGTACAGAAATGCGCCGCGCATTTTCCGTATGTATTTTGGGGCTTTGAGACCTAAAGCTCTGTTCCGTTATCCGATACTCTTACGAACCCGCTGTTTTCACCGAACGTTTCCCGCAAAACCGCATTCAGACCGGTTTCGCTTAATTCAAGATACATCGGTCTGTCAAGCCGAATTTTATACTGCTCCGTCAAAGCGCCGTTAAATAAATCGTATTTAACGATACCGCCGTCTTCAACACATGATGCCGAATATATGCTGAAGTGCCGATTATGTGTCATTACAATCATCCTTCTTATTAAGCTGTATTTATTGCATAAGGCCTTTCAAAGATCCTATGGCAAAGAGCCGTCCCAATGCGGTATATCCCGCCGTTTGTTGCGTTTCTCCCGCCATAAGTGGAACATGATCGACACGGATAGGAACATTCGGCGTGTACTTTTTATAAAGCTGAATTGCTTTTTTCATATCGATCATACCATTGTCGTGAAAGGTTTCCTTGAATTTTGTCTTTGTTCCGACAACATTTCTGAAATGCACAAAGAATATTTTATCGGCTAATTCTCTTATTGCGGAATATATGTTTTCGCCCATCATACAATATGTAGCTTGGCACATCGTAATTCCGAGGTTGGGACTTTCATACATACCGACGGCTTTTTTAATATTTTTTTTGCTGATCATAATTTTTTCAACATTACCGAGTTTTTCAATAGGCGGATCATCGGAGTGGAGAGCCAGCCGTATGCCGTATTTTTCGGCATACGGCACAACTGCATTTATAAAATATTCATAGTTGCTCCAAAGCTTTTCGGCGGTTATGCCGTTTTCATCCGGAACATACTCATTTAAATCAAAGCCGGTCACAAGCGCATCTCCGCGTTCGGTTATTATATCGGATGTTCTTAACCAACCTATATGAGCCATCCAATTAAAACAGATAATATTCATATCATATTCCCGCATACAGGACATCATTTTTATTACTTTTTCAATAGATTCGTCTCGCTTGGAATCTCCGATTTTAATATGTGTATGAAGCGAATTGGGCATAGGTTCGATTACTGTCGGCTTAATTCCGAAATTTATAAATCGGTCATAAATGCTTTGCCAGTGGGATATGTTTGTCACATCAAAACAGTTGTTTTCCGGCAGACGCACTACCGCAGCTTCAACGCCGCACTGTTTTGCATATTCCCACATAATATCATGCTCTGTCAAAAAATAATCGGTCAAAATCACAACGGTTCACCTCACGCATATTATATAGCGGTATTTTACGAAAAGCAAATATATTTCACATTGTGAAATATTGACAATCAGTGAATACTACTGTATACTTATTTCAAGCAAAAAACAGATTGTGAAAGCAATGATAAAATCCGTTCAAAAAGCAATTACAATTTTAAAAATATTATCCGACACTCCCTATGACGGCGTCGCGCTCAAGCAAATCAGTAAAGCCTCTGGAATTGAAAGGTCTACATGCCATCATATTTTAGAGACTCTGTGTTTTGAGGGCTATGCACAAAAAATATCATCAAACGGCGAATATATGCTGGGTCCTGAAGCATATTTGCTTACACGTTTCGGGAAATACAACGAAAACTTAATATCCTTATGTCATCCGGTTTTGCTGTATCTTGCAAAAAAAACTTCAAAAACTGCAATGTTGGCCGTTTTGGCGAATAATCAAAAGCTAATAATTGACAGAATAGATATTAAAAACGAAATATACAGGCACAATGCACAAATATTTGCTGATGATATATATCGTACAGCAACCGGCAGAATTCTTTTATCTCATATGCCACAAGAAAATATTTACGAAATATATATAAAATACGGTTTACCGAAAACCGATGAATGGGACGGTATAAAATCATTCACCGAATTATTGTCGGCCCTTAAGGCTATAAAAAAACAAAAATTTATTCATACCGCGTCTTATACAAAGGACGGCTCGCGCTATCTCGGTTTAGGCAAGGCAATTATGAAAGAAGGAAAATGCGTAGGAGCAATAGGTTTGGCTTCTGTTACAAAACCGAATGAGAATGCTTGTTCATTATCTCAGTCGGAATTGAACATTTTTTTGTATGCGGCGGCAGAAATAAACAGAAGATTAAAGCTGGATGCGTAAGGCACTTGAGAAACCCGTAAATTCTCAAAGTAAATGCAACAGTACAAAAAGGTTGCATTTATCGTGAAAATAAAGGTGTTAAGTGTGAGAAAAAGCGTGGAAAACAGGCTAAAAAGCCTTAAAAGGGCAAAAAAGTGCAACCCAAATAAGCCTGAGAAACAAATTTCTCAGACTAACTGCAACAACAGATGCATTTACTATGAGAATAAAATCAAAGCTTTTTGAGCAATAACGGAGATTGAATTACATCGTTTGGTGAAATATAAGAAATGCCTAAAATTTGTGCTAATTCTACTGAATTGAAAAATCTAAACAAATCATAGGCACTTTTACCGCCGAATTGTTTTCGCTTTACAGCATTTATGTGCGAAAAAATCAAATTAACATATTGTTGCGTAAAAGCATCGAAAGAATGTCCTGCCGGAACAATATCACGAAACAATGTGTGGTTTTTTCGATTTCCGGCTTTTCGTTAGGTGAAGATGGCTCACAAAAGAACAAATTGGTTTCCCTGTTTCCAAATTCGTCATCTTCAAAAGCGGAAACAATACTGAATTCACCGCCGTTATCTGTAAGCAATACAGGAATAATATCACCGAAAGAAAAGTTGTTATCTTTTAGCTTCTTTTTTAATCCTTGAATTTTTTGTGCGGCTTCGGCAGCGGTCTTGTTTTCAAGGAGTAAAGCTATCATAAAATCACAATTAACAAAATGAACAGTCATAATAGTTTTGCCGCCTACTCGACCTATTACAGTGTCTAATTGAGCCAATGGCAAGGCATCGTTATCCTCCATAAAACCGATAAAATCTTGGTAGGTACGCCCTTTTTTCGCGCAAGCAGGTATATGTTCGGGTGCGGTTGTCTTTCTCGGCTTGAATTTCACGGCACGAGGTAAATCAATTCTTCCGATGGAATAATATTGCTTGTTAATGTGCCTGTATACAGTAGCAGTTGATATCGGAAGATTATTTGCTTTAATAGCATGGTAAACATGTTGTCCCTGTTTGACTGCATTTGAAATAATCTGCTCGGTTTCATAAAAGCTTTCTTTATTTAAGGGTATACCGCTTCGAGATTCCACCAAAGTTTCCTCGTAAGAGCTTTGAGCGGTTTTTGCAACATAAATTCGGCGAATATACGGACACTTCGCACGGCTTTTCATTTCACACCCATTACAAACAAACGGTGCTTTCAGAAGCTTCGGACAGTATTCTTCTGTTCGTGTATACCCGTTTGAATGAGATTGAGCGTGTGCTTTAACCTCTCGGGAAACCGTTGTTTGATTTTTACCAATCCGATTAGCTATCGCTTTGAATGTCATTCCTTTGGCTAAGCACTCTTGAATTTCTATTCTGTCATCAAGGGTTAAATGTTTGTTTTTGCTCATTGTCTGAGACCTCCTTTTCTCAGACTTAATGCTACCACAAAATCTTTCTCTCACTAAATGCAATCGTAAATTCTACTGTTGCATTTACTTTGAGAATTTACTCACTTGAGAAACCAAACAAAATAGAGTAATTTCTCTATTGAAATTTTCGTTTGCGCATGATATAATGCGCATGATATTGCTGAGTTTCGGACAATGATTCCGAAAGCCAAACAGCCGTTAAGCAAAGCGTTATTATAAGCTATTCATTTAGGCAATTGTAAAAGTAGAAAATTATAAATTCAATAAAAATTTTAACTGTGCAGCCCCCTATTGCAGAAAAATATCTATCCGCTCCAAATCAAATTGTAAATGGTTTTTTTGAAAATAATGTGGAGAAAAATCATGAATAAACATTGAACATAATTCGTTTACAATTCGGCTTTTCAGACTTTTACAATCGACCAATAAGCTATTAATTTTAAAGGAGAATAAGGAAATGCGTTGCGGAGTTAATTATATACCGAGAAAAAATTGGCTGCACTTTTGGCTGGATTTTGACGAAAATTCGGTTCGTGAAGATATTAAAGTGCTTAAGAAAATCGGTTTTGATCATATAAGAGCACACTTAATATGGAGTTATTTCCAACCGAACGAAGGATATATGTCTCAACATTGCCTTAATAATTTAAGTCGATTTGTTAAAATCTGTGAAGAAGAATGTATGGATTTTTTCTTTACCCTTTTTACCGGATTTATGAGCGGCTTTTATTACTTTACCGCTTTTATAAAAAGAGACTCGGGTTTTGCGATGTTCACAGGGAAAACGGAAATAGAAGCGGAATGCTTTTATATTAAAAATATAGCAAACGTAGTTTCAAACAGTCGGGCATTTTTTGGGATTTGATTTAGGTAATGAATTGTCCTGCACAACTCATATGCAACCGAATCTGACAAGAAAGGAAATTGACGAGTGGCAAAGAATTATGTATGCAATCTGTGAAAGGTTTGCTCCCGGAAAGCTGCATAATAACGGTGTGGATCACCAGCCATGGTTTAACGGCGCATGCACTTTTACAAGGATGTCTCTTTCAAATTCGGGAAGCTTAACAGCACTGCATTGCTGGACTGAATTTACCGAGGCGAGGGAACACGGCGGTCTTTTGGGAAAGGCCAGCATACTGATTGCCGATTTCATGTCGCAGCTTGCCTTGGCGTATTCCGATCAACCTGACCGTATGGTTTGGATACAGGAATTTGGCTGCAGTTCATGTTGGGCGGATTCTTCCGATCAAATAAAAGAATTTCTAATAAAAACATTAGACGCTATTTCGAAGATTCGGAATTGCTGGGGCTTTACATTGTGGTGCTCCCACGATATTTCCGCCGATCTTAAGGGTTATGGAAATTTAGAGTATGATTTGGGAATTTTAGATATCAACAACAAGCCGAAAACATATACGGCAGCAATTTCAAGTTGGATTATTCGGCATAAGAACGATAAAAAAACACCGTCGGTTCGTAACATTGCATGCGTTTTTCAGCCTGATAAACCTATTTGGGAAAATATAGAGCAATTCCTTGCACTCATGAACGGCGAAAACCGTGTTGCGCTCATTTTGCCTGAAAAGGTATCCGACGCCGACTATCTTGCCTCTCGCGGGATAACCGATATAGTATAAAACATTAAGGTGCAAGGTTTTTGCGAAATTTTGCGGAAAACCTTGCACCTTAATGCAGTCGTTACGGGTTTTTCATTTATTATTCTAAGCCTAACCTTAAAGTAAACCTAAATCTGGCGCATTCATCATACCACATCGGGAAATTAGTATTCCAAACATTATTGTAAAGATTAAAATATATTGCTTCGTCATCGGCCGGTATATCCTGAATAAAATTAAGCAATGAAGGCTTTCCCGGAGCCACAAGCGACGAATCAACGCTTTCTATCGTTATTTCATCGTAAACAACTCCGAAATCGGTTCCGTGCAGACGGCGATTGCCTTTATACACTACATTTTTCGGATTGATTTCCGTACCGAGCTTTCTTATCCGCTTGTTGCCCGCAATCGGTCTGAAGCCGATCCAAAACGCCTCCGTCATTCGGTTTGCGGGTTTGTTAAACCATGCAAAATCAAAATAAAGCTTATCGGAATCCGCCGTGATTAACAAATCGCACATTTCGGGACATCCGCACTGTTCAAATGCGAAATTCGGAAATTTGTATTTTACGGCAATTCCGTCTGCATTTTTATAAGCTTCGGCTTTAGTAAAAAAGCGCATATATTCGGCGCCGACCGCATCAAGACCTATCTTGGTAAAATCCTCCTGCGCCCAAAGTATATCGAAGCGATTATACTGTCCGTAAAATCTTTTATAATCACTCGCGGAAAACTGTTCGTACATCGGCACAAACAGCTTATGATTTTCATCGGCTAAAAGCAGTCCGTCTTTTTTCAAATGAATTACAGCCCCGCTGTCGTCAAATGATATTTCCCAGCCGTTCAGATTAATAATTTTTCCGCTCTCAACTGCGTTGTCACCGCATATCCTACAGGGAACACGTGAGGAATTTTCTGTTATTTGCAAGGCTTTCCTTTGATTTTCACTGCTCAACCGCTCTAAAGCGTCGGTAAGATAATGTCGCTGCTCCTCCCACGATGCTTCCATTCGCCTATAATTATCTTTGCAACGCACCTTTTCAAAATCCTTACGTAAATAGTTCCCGTGATCCCCGAGATTGTGCTGACCGTTAAGCCCCCAAGTATGCTCGCAAACCATTAAAAGCGCTCTTTGCAAAATTTTCTTATCCTCACCGTCGGAAAGAGTACCTGCCAACCGGTCAAAGCCCTTAAAAACACTTATTTTTCTCGGGTCTGTGCCTATTCCGTGAATCCAGCTGTCCCCTATTTCATCGGTAATAACAGGAAGGGTATCTTTTATTTTGCGAACCGCAAGGGCAACGTCGTTCAAATCCGCGGCGATCAATTCCGCATTCGGAAATTCCTTTTCCAGCGTTGCATAAACATCCTTTACCTGTTCTGCGCTTTGACCTCCCAGGTTATCGCCTGTATGAGCAAAATATACGGCAATTCCGGTATTTCCTATTTTCGTATAAGCGCCGTAGTCCGTATTATACATAACGGTTATTTCCTCGCCGCTTTCCGCCCGCCAAATGAAGACAGGCGGAATTTCAGGCACTGCCGATGCGGGATTTACACCGATATGCAAAAACTCGATGCCCGCCTTTTTTAGGTGCGGTATCATAGCCTTTGTATGCCCGGGAACATCGGTCATTTTAGCGGCAACGGTCTTTTTGGCGAAGCGCTTATCCAATTCCGCCGAAAGTGACAGCCCGTATTCGAAAAGCGATGCGCTCATAAGCTCTGTATGCGTTGTGCAGGGTAAACCGTGCCAGCAAATATCCCCGCGTTCTATTGCCTTGCAAATATCTTTTTCGGTTTCCCCGGAATGAGTGCGCAGATATTCATGTATAAGCCACGAGCCGGTTGTCCACTTAAATTGCGCTTTGCACCCTTCCTCGCGAAGCTTCCTTGAAACACTTATCGCATTGGGAATATATTCGTTCATATATTTGTCAACTACATTTTTTGAAAAATCCGTAAAACCGATATCAAGATGGGTTTTAAAAAGTATCAATATTTTATTTATCTTCAATTATATATCTCCTGTTTTCCAATTAGGCTATCTTGTTTTTGCGGGCATTTCAAATTTGCACGACTGAAGCTCTGGACCCTTAAGATAAATCTCTCCCCAATATGTCATCTCGTTATTGCCTTCATAAAATCTGCCTCTCGGTGAGGTTGAGGAAACCTCCATACCATCACAGTACAGATGACCGTACCTGTGGTCGATAACAAGCGGATCGTGAATTGTCGGGAAAATCTTATAATTGTTAAAATATGTACATCCGTACATTCGTGTATTGTCCTCAATAAGAAATCCGGTAACTCCGGTATCCGCATAGCAATCGCGGAATATAACGTCGTGATAACCGGCATTATACGGAACATGGAAACAAACCGAATCTATAAGATATTCCGAGACATTGGGATCCTCTGCACTTTTAACCGGCCCGCCCCAGACGTGAACACGATCTAATCTGTTTGACCCGCCGTAAACCCGAACGCCGACCGTATAATCAACAACCACGCAGTCATGCCAATGGCTGTCCCCCATTTTAAGGCACATCCCGACATTGCCGCGTAAACCCGGCATATCGCAGTGAACATAAAGATTGCTGCCTATAAGCTCACAGCCGTTATCTGTAAACAACCCTATTTTTTTACCGTTGGCAATGGTCATATCCGAAAGTGTAAAATGACGGATATGCTGAATACTCAGGCAGTTGGCAAGACCGTTGCCGTCAATAACGCCGCCCTTTAAATACATATTAAGCATATGCTTAACATCAACATTATTTTCACTCCGCACTTGGTTGTCCCCGTTGAAGTCAAGTACATAATCCATTTCCTTCACGGCGCGCAGAACTGCGGAGGAATGAAAACAAATTGAAGTATAGCTTTTTATTACCAACGGCGATGCTATTTCGTAAACGCCTTTCGGAACATACAGCTCCCCGCCCGCCGCCGCGTCAATAGCACGTTGTATACGCGGAGCGTCATCGGTTTCACCCGACAGTCTCGGAAAATCCGCCGCATTTCTTTCGTAAATTGATAACATAAAATGCCTCCTGTTTCAGTTATTAATCATTTCTTTACGGTTTGAATTATATTATTTCAACCTGCAAGGAATTTTCTGTCAGGCTGTTTTCACCGACATAAATATTAAATTTCCCCTTTTCTTCGATATAGTTACCGTCAAAATCGTAAAAGCCCAAAACCTTATAACCCAATTCAAAATTAAACCGCTCGGTTTCGCCCGCTTTGATCATTCGCTTTTCAAAAGCCTTAAGCTCTTTTAAAGGGCGCATACAAGACGCCGTTAAATCCCTTATGTAAAGCTGAACCGTTTCTTTGCCGTCATATTCGCCGTTGTTCTTGACCTCAATCGATATACAAAATTTCCTTCCCGCCTTAATTTCATCAAGCGAGAGCATCGTGACATCGGTCGCAGGCTTGCCGTATATGAATTTTGCATAGGAAAGTCCGTAGCCGAACGGGTAATAAGGACTGCCGAGACAGTCTTCATACGGGTTAAGGTCGTGTTCGCCGTAATACCCGTTCACATACCTTGAGGTTGAAACACTGTTGTAATAAATAGGAATTTGCCCTGTTTTTCGCGGAAATGTAATCGCCGTTTTCCCGCTGGGAACGGTATCTCCGAACAGAATATCGCAAGCAGCCTTGGCAGCCTTGGTTCCCGAATGCCAGGCATAAAGTATAGCGTCGAAATTCTCAGCAATTCCCTCCATTGCAATGGGTCTTGCACAGAAAAACACACCGATAACCTTTTTGCCCGAGCTTCTCATAGTGCGAATAAGCTCAATTTGCGCGGGGGTAATAGTTATATCCGCTAAGGATCTTGCCTCACCTGTTACCAAGCTGCTTTCGCCCAAAGCCAAAATGACCGCGTCTGCATTATAGGTGCAATTAAGCGAAAAATCGAAAAGCCCGTCGTTTTTACCGATAATAATATTCTCATCGCCGACCTTTTCGCGCATAGCCTCGGCAAACGTGGTGACATCGGATAAAACAAAATCAAGCGTCCATGTTCCCAAAAGCGAGCGCCGTTCGTTTAAAAACGGACCTGCCAAGGCAACCCTTATGTTCTTTTTTAACGGCAGAACACCGTCGTTTTTAAGCAAAACCGCCGACTCCGCCGCCAGCTTTTTCGAGTCCTTTAAATGCTCGGCTCTGTCAACCGTGCGTTCTCTCGTGTACGGTCTTTCAAATAAACCCTTTGCCAGCTTCACACGCAGTACCCTGCGAACCGCCGTGTTGACGGTTTCCTCAGTTACCCTGCCCTCTTTAACCAGCTTCGCCAAGCTGTCCGAATAATAGCCCGTACACATATCCATATCAACGCCCGCATCGATTGCAAGCTCGGCGCAATGGGCTTTATCATCGGCAACACCCTGAATCAAAAGCTGATATACGGAACCCCAATCGGATACGACATATCCCTCAAAGCCCAGCATATCCCTTAAAATATCGGTTAAATATTTTTTGCTTGAGGTTACGGGCTGACCGTTAATATCGTTAAAGGAAGACATAACGGTTGCGACACCCGAATTAACCGCCTGCCTGAAAGCGGGCAGATAATAGTTATAAAGCGCATAATCTGAAATTTCGGTGTGGGCATAATCACGCCCGCCTTCGCTTGCGCCGTAACCGATAAAATGCTTTGCGCACGCAGCCAGGCTGTCCTCTCTTGAAATATCGCCGTTTTGAAAGCCCTCTATTGCAGCCTTAGCCAGCATAGCGCCAACAAGCGGATCCTCGCCCGGACCCTCAACTATTCTTCCCCAGCGCGGGTCTCTGCCCATATCGAGCATTGGTGAAAAGGTCCAGTGAATACCGTCAGCCGCCGCTTCTTCGGCAATATTGCGGTAGCACCTGCGAATAAGCTCCCCGTTAAAGCTGGCTGCCGAAGCCAGCGGTACGGGATATACCGTCTTATGCCCGTGAATAACATCAAGCCCGTAAATCAGCGGAATACCGTTAGGGCTTTCCTCAACCGCAATCCTCTGAAGCTCGTTGTACTCCTTTAAATGCGATTTATGCTCAGTATCATTACCGGACGTAGGGCTGCCAACTAAAATAATCGAGCCTATTTCTCCCCTGCGCAGCTTTTGAGCATACTTTTCAAAATCCTCTTTGTTTTTAGGCCACGGCAGCTGGCAAAGCTGCCCTATCTTCTCTTTTAAAGTCATTTTCGCAAGCAAGGCGTCAATAAACCTCTCGTGTTCGCTGTTCATAAGCTAATACTCCCCAAAATGTAAAATAAACCCGTATGAAAAGCTTTCTTCGTTAAGCTTATATTCATCTGCAAGCACGGGTCCGCAGCTGTGCGAGCCAATGCCGCTTTGCTTGTAATCAATATATACCACTGTTTCCTTAAGCGGCTCAAGCTCAAAATTATGGTTAGCCTCATCCAGCTGCTCAGCCGTGTAATGGCTGACATTGAATGAAAATGTTTTTTCGGCAGGTATGAATGAAACCGCATACTCTCCGTCGGAAATTTTTAAATTTTCACATAAGGTGTGCGCCCCGTTTTCCTGCGGGAAAAGGTAATCCTCATACATATCGCTCGCGCTGCTCTCGAAACATCCGAAATGGCTTGAATGGTGTTTATCCGCATAATTATCATACGGCCCCATAGCGGTATATTTAACACCTTCAAAGCCTTTGCTTAAAAAGAAACGAACGCCGAACCGCGGCAGGAATGGCATTTGTGTGTTGCGCTTTGCGGAAATCTCCGTTTTGATATATCCGCCGGCATACACTGTCCATTTAACCGTTGCGAAAATAATGTTTTCATAAACCGCCGCATTGATTATAACGCTTGCTTCAACCGTGACCGCACCTTCGTTTTCCTTTACGGATACCGAACGCACCTTTCGTAAAGTTCGGTCATATCCCGCATTTCGCCAATCAACCTGAACATTGCGGTCGTTATCGGTCGGTGAACGCCAAATTGCAAGCTCACTGCTTCTTGTAATAATCTCCCTGCCGCCGTAAACCGCCCTTGAAAGCATAGCCGTCTGCTTATCAAATTCAAAAATAAGCCTTCCGTTTTTAACCGTTATATATCTTTTACTTTCGGCGACCGTTTGTTTTCCGCCCTCAAGCTTCGGCTTTGGCGGGACAAATTCAGTCAGCTCAAGCTGTTGCTGTCCCAGCTCATAGCCTGCGTTGTAAAATTCGGTTCTGTTCTTTGCGTATTCAATAAACCTGATAAAAGTATGACCCTGCGGCACGGCAATTTCAAACGGTATTTTAACTGTTTCATAAGGCGGTATTACGGGCAGTTCAAGCGTTTTTCGCTCTGTCACCCGCCCGTCAGAGGAAATTTCATAATCCACCGTAACATATTCGTCCGCGTTTAGAAAATCATAGAATGATTTTACATATAATTCGCCGTTTTTAAGCTCAAATCTTAGCGGTCTCATTACGTTTTTAAGCTCTCTGAGTCCGCTGTGCGGCCTTCTGTCGGGATAAACCAGGCCGTCCATACAGAAGTTACCGTCGTTGAGCCTATCGCCGAAATCTCCGCCATAGCCGTATTTTACCCTGCCGTCTTCAGTGTAACCGAGAACTGCGGCATGGTCGCACCATTCCCAAACGCAGCCGCCAATGAAATATTTATATTCGAAGCATTTATAATATGCCTCTAAATCTCCGGGACCGTTGCCCATAGCGTGACAGTATTCGCACAAAAAGCAGGGTTTCCTTTCAGCCGGATTATGTTCATCCTGCGCCGAGCAATATTTTGCTATGGTTTCGGTTGAAGGATACATCCAGCTCCGCATATCAAGATTTGAATAATCCGATTCCTTTTCCCTTGGGCCTCGCCTATCCTCATAGTGTATAAGGCGCTCGTTGTCATTTTCCTTTAAATATGCGGCGCTTTTTTCCATAGCGGCGCCCCAGCCCGACTCGTTGCCCAGCGACCACATAATAACCGACGGACGGTTTTTATCCCGCGTGTAAAGCAGGTGACAGCGGTCAACCACTGCCTCGGTAAATTGCGGTGTATCAACTACATTCATAGCACCGTTCTGTTCACCGTAAAGAAAGAAGCTGCCATGCGCCTCAACATCCGCCTCATCTATAAGGTAAATACCGTAAGCGTCGCAAAGCAGCGGCAAAATCGGCGAGGATGGATAATGCGAGGTTCGTATTGCATTTATGTTGTTTTGCTTCATCATTCTCAAATCGGTTATAATATCTTCAACCGAAACCGCAGGTCCCTTTTCGGGGTGGCTGTCATGGCGGTTTACGCCGTGAATACGGATTCTCCTGCCGTTCAAAAGCAAGCAGCCGTCCTGCACCTCAATTCGTCTTATACCGATTTTTTCACATATAATTTCGCCGCCTGCTTCCAAAAACAGGCTGTAAAGCAACGGCTGCTCGGCGTTCCATAAGTAAGACCCTTCCAAATCAACACTGATTTTGCCGTTTTCGGCAGTACCGAACGCCGCAAGCTTACCGTCAGGCGAATAAAGCCTGTAATCGGTTTTCAGGACTTTGCCCGTAAAGAAAAGCGAAACCCCGATATGCGCCGAGTGCATATCATCGGATAAAACGGTTTTAACCGTGTAATCCCACAAATGCTCCGCAGGTCTGCTCAGCAAATACACATCCCTGAAAATGCCGCTTGTTCTGAATTTATCCTGACATTCAAGATAGGTTCCGTCGCACCATTTAAAAACCAAAACGGTAATAAGGTTTTCACCTTCTGCCGTATAATCGGTTATGTCAAATTCCGCCGTTGCGTGAGATACCTGACTGTAACCGACAAAGAACCCGTTAATCCATAAATAAAAGCAAGAGTCAACTCCGTCAAAAAGAATATATTGTCTGCCCGTATTTTTTGAAAGGAATTTTTTATGATATACGCCGCAGGGGTTGTTTTGCGGAACATACGGCGGGTCGAACGGTATAGGGTATCTGTGGTTTATATACTGGTGGCCGTCAAACCCGCAGTTTTGCCATACCGCCGGAACAGGTATTTTGCATCCGCCCACGGTATTCAGAACAAAATCCTCGGGAACATCGGCAAAACAGGAATAAAAGCTGAAATCCCATTCCCCGTTTAAAATCGTCACCTGTTCGGAGGAAGCTTTAGCGTCGGTCTGAGCAGAGCTTTTTTCGGTTTTGCAGGGTATGTAATAACAGCGATTCGGCATTGTGTTTATATGCAGATTTTCAAGGCTTTCGTGATAAAATTTCATTTTGAAGCTTCCTTTTCTGAGCTGGTCTTATATATAAAACGAAAGGCTGCCGCATTAAGGTGAAAAAGCACAAACATAAAATTTCCCGAATAAAATCCTCTTGTGAGGTAAGTTTGTTTTGTGCCGAACTTCCTTAATGCGACATCCCCTAAGTATTGTTTCGCGCCCTTATTTTATGAGGCGGAGTAATTATCCGTGCAATTCGGTAAGCATCATCATTTTACAACGAATTTAAGACTGCGAACTGCTCATTCCTTTTTTCAGATGCACCAAATCCAGAATGTCGGTCTGCCTGTCGCCGTTTATATCCGTAATTTTAGCATCCGAACTAATACCCAATAAATCCTTGCGGAGTAAGGTCAAGTCCGCTGCGTCAACTGTGTTGTCGAAATTTACATCACGGTAATCATATTTTTCAATTCGTATATTCTTGAATGTATAAGGCTTTGTGAAGGTAGAAATGATTGTAAGGTACTCGCCGGCATTCAGATCCGTAAGCGCCTGACCGCTCAATACCGTTGAATCGCTTGCCCAATTATTCCACCAGCCGTTTGTAGATGTATTCAGCTTAAATGCTTTATCCTTTACGCCGCCGGTGAAGGGTTTACTGCTGCTCTTAGATACATAAGCCGAAATCGGTGTGTTGCCGCAGGCGTCGTCATATGTATATCTGTAATCATAGCTCAGAAGATAGTTGTATTCCTTTTCTATCTTATAATCAAAAACCAGGCTGTTATCTCCGCCGTTCGCATAATAATCATTCGTGGTGCCGACTGTTTTATAGCAAACGCTGCCGTCCTCAATATACGGTGCGTCAAATTTAACGGTAGCAGTGGGGTAAAGCAGATCAGCGGATAAATTTGTTACCTTAATATTCTTAAACTGTACTGTTGTATTCAACCAGCCCCAATCTATTTCCAGGTACCCCGCTGCACCGCCGCTTAGCAAAGCGTCTCCGTCAAGAATTTGGGCGAGGGTAACCCAACCGTTTGTGGCAGCTTCGGGCAGTAACAGCTTTACAGCGTTTGCCGCCCCGTTATGTTCTTCATACACGCCCACGCTTTTAACCGTGGAAGCCTGCGGTGCCCAACCGTAAAATTTTTCATCAACGGGCGCATTATAATCAAAGGATAGGAAATATTTTTTTCCGCTTTCAATTTTATAATTGAAAACCATACCGCCAATGCCGGGATCCCAATCTGCCACCTTGGAATAAACAGTAACGCCGTCTTCTATTGACATTTCTACCGCCTTGGTGGTTGTAGGAATTTGTGTCTCGGCAGTGCTGAAATCATATTCGGTTATTTTCATATTTTTGAACATTACGTGCCCGCCGGTAAAATGCCAGCCGATTTCAAGATATTTGCCGCTCGGCTCTAAATTGCAGGAAAGCAGAACATCCCCCGAAATAATTTGAGAAACCTTTTTCCAATCATCTGTCGCTCCTGCCGGAAGATTCAACTTGACACTGCTGTTATCAGGTTTTGTCTCTCTGAAAGCATTGGAAGCGTGAGTTACGGTAACATACGGATATAATTCATAAAAGTCATTTGTTCCGCAATAGTCAAATTCCAAATAATAAGTATAACCCGCCCTGATCTCATAATCAAAAACCATACCGCCGACTTGAAATTCTGTGTTGCCCTTTCCGTAAACTGCGGGCTCGGTTTCGGTAGCTTCGGAAACAAGGCTTCCCGATTGCCAATAACCCGATGGGGTTAATTCGGTAGCAGTGCCTGCCGTTTCAACAGCCGACGCTGTGATTGCCGGTATTGAAAATGTTCCGATAATAACGGCAAGTGCACAAAAAATGCTTACAATTTTTTTCATAATAAAACTCCCTTTTTTATAATTTTTATAAATCAAATGCCCCATGGCATAAAGCGCGGAATTTTCGGCAAAACAAAAATAAACAAATACTACGACTTATCCATTTATATTTTATTGCATTATAACAACTTTTTCAACCGATAAATATAGAATTATTACGCATAATTATTGTATTTCGGTTTAATAACTGCCGTTTTGCATTCTTCGGTACGATTGCCGTTACATTACGACAGCTATGTTTAATTCGCCCGTTTCTTCCCTGGCGATAAAGGGCTGTCTTTTCTTGCCGTTCACCGTAAACGAAACAATTTTATCGCCCTGCCCTTCTAACGAAATATTCAAAACTGCGGAACGGTATTTGACGCCGGTAAGGGAAGCCTTTTTTGCAAGGCGGCTGCCTATCGGTGCAAAGGCGATTCCCTCGGCGGAAAATTTCATTCCGAAAAGGTCTCCGTAAATATTACGCAAAAACGCGGTTGCGCTCCAGGTCTGGCAAGGCTCCGAGCGCCAATTAACAATACCTTTTCCGTTTTCCTGCCTGCCGCCGTACATCTCGCCGGTCAAGGGGTGATAAATCTCGGCAAATTGATAATATCTCAAGGCGTTGCCTGTCTGCAAAGCAAGCTCCTTATCAAAAAGCTCCCGTTTGCCACATTTTGCCGCTGCCGACGCCCAAAAGCCCTGAATATGCGGCCAAACGGTTCCGCTGTGCCGCCCGAAGCCGTTGCCGCCCGGTTGGGTGTATCTTTTAAAAGAGGGATACACGCAGGGCATACCGTAAGGAGTGGTTTTACGGTTTGAAAAAACACTTTCGCTTTGCCCCGGTTCGGCAATCGAGAAAAGAACCGCAAAGCTGATTCCCATACCCTCCTGATAATCACAGCCGCCGAATTTATCGCAAAGATAATTGTAACTGCCTTTTTCCTCATTCCAAAAATTCTTATTTATTGCGGATTTTATATTTTCTGCCCTTGCGCCGTATTTTTCGCCGAGTCCCAGCTCTTTTGCCATTTTGTCGGCAGTGCAGTATGCCATATAGTAAAGGCAGTTCGTTGAGAGTGCGTACATTGGAATACCTACGCCCGACTCCCAGCACAGCTCGCGGCATTCCGACGCAAAAGCAATAATTCCGCTTTTGCCGGGCTTTGCGTAAATATCGGGGTATGCCGCCACGCCGTCGCCGTAACAGGCGGGGCCTCTGAAAAGCCCGTATTCCTCCGAAAATTCGGTATTTTAAAAATGCTCCAGCGAATTGCAAGCGGCCTCGTATGCCAACGATAAAAAATCCCTGTCCCCCGTACATAAATAAAGTTGCCATGCGCCTGCGGTCCAAATGATTCTGTCCCAGTATTCTCCCGTGATCATATAGCCGCGCTCGTCCCGCTTAATTACCGATTTCAATGTATTCAAAGAAATTTCGGGGCAGATAAGCGCTCCGGCGTTCCATGTATTTATCGCGGCGTCACGCGTCCACGGAGTTTCATAGCCGAGTCCCGCAATTATTACCGGCTTTTCGGTTTCCAAAAGTCCGTCCTTAAACGGCAGTGTATTTGCCGCAAGCGTCGCAACGGCAAGCCTGTAAGCGTGTTCCAAATCCCGATTGGAGGATTTTAAAAAAGGGTAATGCATTTTTTATCTCCTTCTGTTTTAATGCCTGCCCGACTCAATATTTTATACAGCGCAGGGTTTTGATTTCAAAGGGCTTAAATTTAAGGCAAACGGCGTTTCCGTTTAAATCAAGCGCTTTTTCTTCATATTCAAGCATATCCGTTTCATATATACTCATAATATCAAATCCCGCTTTCAGTTTGCATACTGCATGACTGCCCTCTGTCTCATAAAGGCGGAGCACACAGCCGTTACCGTCCTCGGCATATTTTACCGTCTCTATTATGACATTCTCCGCGTCAACCTCAAGCATAGGTCTGCCGCCGCAAGGCGGAGTATTTTCCCCCTCGGTGCAAATAATCGGATAGTTAAGCTCATACGCGGGGCGTATAACCGCCTCGGTTGAAAATCCGCAGTCGTGAACCAGCAGTGAATATATAGCAATATGCCTGCCGCGGTCGCCGCCCGGATCGGGGTGACAGCCGCCTTTATGCAGGGAAAGGCGCATATCGCTGCCGGATACGGATATGCCGTATTTGCAGTCGTTGAGAATTGCCGCGCCGAAACGGTTATCCGACAGATCCGTCCATTTGTGGTTTGAAACCTCAAACTGCACTTTATCGGTTGAATAATTCTCATGAGTCGGGCGTTTGATGTTGCCAAACTGTATTTCGTGGCGCGCCGTTTCACTGCGCACATTCACATCAAACCCGACCTTTAACAGCTTATGGGAATCGTTCCAATCCATAACCGTTTCAAAGTCGATTCTCGGCGTATGCGAATAGAATACAATATCCTGTTCTAAGGTTGATTTTTCGGATATTTTCCGTTTGACCCTGATTCTAAGCTGTAAGGGTCCGCAGGAAACGATTTCGCTTGACAGCACGCCGTTTAGCGGCTTCATTTTAAGCTGTTGATCGTAATCAATATCCCAGTTATCCCAAAGAGCGGGAATATCGTCGCCCATATAAAAGGTATTAAGGGGTTTTTCGCTGTCGCGCACAACCTCAAAGCCGTCGCTTGTAAGCAACGAAACGATAGCGCCGTCCCTTAATGTTACGGCGGCAAACGGCGTTGTGATAATATCGCCGCGTACCGTAAAATGGCATTCCGCTTCACATTCTTTACCGAAAGGAACGAAGTCTGCGGAAAGAGCTTTTTGCGCATCGACCGCAAACGCAAGCTTTTTATTACCCTCAATATCGGTATACCGCTGAACAACTGCGCCGTTCGGCGTTTTGCCGCAGTCGTCCGTTGTTACAAAGCCGCCCCTTTCCCATGAAAGAGTGTTACAAAGTACAAAGCCCTCGGTTTTCTCAGAGCCGAGCGTTTTTTCCGTTTCTTCGTCCAAAGCGGCAATTTCCGAGTAATTTTGATGAATTGCAACCCTGTTCACTTCCGGAATACAGGTACCGGGAAGAATATCGTGAAACTGGTTCACAAGAAGAATTTCAAGCGATTTATCAAGCCTTTTGTTTTTAGGTGCACCCGACATAATTCCCACAATTTCAAGATTGCGTATTGCCTTTTCAAGCATACGGTTTGAACGCTTTATATCATGCAGCTGCGTAAGAGTCCCGCGGTGCAGTTCAAGATAAAGCTCGCCGTCAAACACGGGTACGTCTCTTGAAGTCGCTTCAAGCCGATTCATAAATTTGCTGACGGTCACTGACTCCATACGCGGCATTCCCGCCATACCGTTCACGATTTTTTCGCTTTCAAGCATAGAATAGCTCGGACCTCCGCCGCCGTCGCCGAAGCCGTAAGAAAGCAGTTTCATATTCGTTACGTCTTTATTCCGTACGGAGTTTACGGCGGTTGTTCTGAGCGTTTTAAAATCGGGCCAGGCGTGAATCAGATTAAAATGCGTCAAAACCCTCGTCCCGTCTATACCGTTCCAGTGAAAAGTGTCATACGGGAATTTATTAAATTCGTTCCATGACAGCTTGGTGGTAAGAAAATACTTTATTCCGCAGCCCTTTAATATTTGCGGGAGAGCGGCAGAATATCCGAAAGTGTCCGGCTGCCAGAAGCAATCTGCCGAATATCCCAATTTTTCTTTTGTATAACGCTGACCTTTTATAAATTGACGAATTATATATTCGCCCCCGGGGATATTATCGTCGCATTCGACCCAAGTGCCGCCGTTCGGTTCCCATCTGCCCTCTGCAGTACGTCTTTTAATACCCTCGTAAATATCGGGATAATACTTCTTCATCCAGTCAATATACAAAACCGAGCTTTGAATAAACTTATAGTCGGGATAATGCTCCATTAACCGCAATGCATTGGAAAATGTTCGCGCCGCCTTGTGTACGGTCTCGCGAACCGGCCACAGCCACGCCGTGTCGAGGTGACTGTGACCTATAAGACCGACATACCCGAGTCCCTCATCACCGACGGTTCTTTTTGAAGTGACCGACTTCAAAATTTCCGTCGCTTTCCTCATTGAGTCCGTCCACTCGTTCCGACAGTCCGACGGGCTTTGCGGCAGAAGCGAAAAAATATCATAAAGCGCATTAACGGCTTCGGCATGCAGGGCGCTGTCCTGTGGGAGACATTCAAGCATTTGGGTAACAACGCGGTGATGCGTCAAAAACTCGGCAACATCATCGTCGCAAATCACGACCTCGGGTCTGTAATAAGTTCTCACCGTATCCTTGGGATATGTTCTTCCCTCAATATAATTTTCGCTTTCGTACACCATACAGCCGAACATTTTGTAGCCTGCACAGCATTCCGCTGTTACGGAAAAACGCTCCCCCGCTTCTGCCGAAAAGGTAAGCGGCTGTACCTCGTGAAGACGGTCGCCGCCCACACCGTCGCACACATCAAAAATGCCTGCCGGTTTTCCGTTAATAAAGAGTAAAGTCTCCGGCGCTCCGAAATTGGCTCTAAGCAGAAGTGTTTTTCCTTTAAAAGCTTCGGGAACGATATATTCGCCTCTGAACCATGCATAACAGGAGTCTCCGCCCCATTTTTCACCGTCGGAAATGCTGTGCCAGCCATCTGCGGGAGCCGATGTAACGATTTTTGCAAGGCTTTCCGGATCGTGAGCCGGAGCGGAAATTTCGCTGATTTCACAATCTGTTTTTTCAACGGTTTCATATAAAAAACGTCTGTACACTCCGTAAAAATTTTTAGCCTTGTTAACGGTATTTAATTTGTAACGATCTATCATTGCATACACCAACCATTTTTTTGGATATCAGCCTACGATTCCCACTCTGTCAATACTTTTTACAAACTTCTTTTGAAGGAAAATGTACATAAGAAGAACCGGTGCGCCAAACAGCAAACAGCCCGCCATTGAAAATCCGGTGTCGGAAATGACTCCGTAGGCCGCACTGCTTTGCAGCATGGACAGTCTTGCCGCGAGCGGATAATTGTTATCAAAAAGCAAAATCGAATATGAGTATTCGTTCCAATGCCAAACAACCGAAAAAATCGTAACCGTAAGGAAAACCACCCCGCTCGAGGGAATAACGATTTTGAAAAACGTCATAAAGGATCCTGCGCCGTCAATTGCCGCAGCCTCCTCAAGCTCTTTGGGAAGATTTTTGAAAAACTGTCGGTAGATAAATATAAACAGTCCCGATTTATATCCCGCGCCGAAAATCGCCGGCAAATAAAATACCAGACCGGTATCTAACAGATTCGGTTTTAAATATACTCCGGTAATTTTATCGATAAGTCCGAAAATTCCGAAAACATCAAATCTGGCATAATTAAGATATATGGGAACCGCAAGCATTTGCGTAGGTATAACTATCGTAAATATCGACAGCACGAAGAAAATATTTCTGCCCTTAAACTTAAATCTGGCAAATGCATATGCCGCAAACGAACACGTCAAAACCTCAATCAATCCGCTTGCAACCTGAATTAACACGGTGATGAAAAACGTTCGCACATAATCCATTGTTTCAATTGCGTCTTTAAAATGTTGCAATGTCAGACCTTTGCTAATCCATATTACGCTGGGATCGTTCATTTCGGACGACGGACGAAAAGCGTATGTAAGCATAAAAATCAACTGAAAAATAATTATATAACCAACCGAAATCAAGAAAAAATATTTAAAAATTTTTTCTGCAATATTCGGAAATTTTCTTTTTACCAAACCGCTATCTTTCATAAATTTATCTCCAAACAGTAATTTTCACAGCCGCATACGCTTATTGCCATTTTCTGAATATTTTTCGGTTTATAATCACCATAATCAGCGCAAACACAAGACCGACAACTCCGAAGAATGACCACATCATACTCAAGCCCTGACCGTAATTCTGCTGATTTATGATCAACGTATACGCCTGATTCATAACTAAATTCAAATCTCCAGCACAAAATTCAATAGATATATATACAAGAATCAGATTAACGGTAGAGCTCATCATCGGCGTGGTAATATACCAAAACTCCTCCCATTTGGTAGCCCCCTCAACCTTAGAAACTTCGTAAAGCTGATCCGGAATAGTTTGAAGCCCCGATATAAAGAGAACTATCGGAACGCCGCAATCCCACAGCAAATTGAATATATCATCAACATAGCGCATAATAAACGTGATTGCCGAATCCGGCAAGCCCAAATCCATAAACACTTCTTCGAAATCAATTAAACCGTTCAAATAAACGCTGCTCGAAGAATCTCTCATTCCCTCGACAAGAGCATCCTGCCCCGTAAAATAATTCATAACCACGCCCGTCGAAATAATCGCAGGAATAAAATAAACGGATCTGAAAAAAGTCCTTCCGACAAATTTGCCGTTCAACGCCACGGCAATTATGTAAGAAAATATAAATATTATCGGAATTTTGTAAAAGAAGGAGGAGAACGAGCTTATCAGATTATTAAGAAATTCGGGCGAATCATAGAAAATATAACGGTAATTTTCAAATTTCACAAAATCCATGGAAAATCCGTTTTCCGTCATAGATACCTTTGAAAATGAAAACAAAACAGATTGTACTATCGGTTTTAAAAAGAAAAGAATAAAGCCTATAAGCCATGGCAGCATAAACAGAAATCCGTCGCGGCTTTTCTTTTTTTCGTATCCTATTTTTCCATATGCTTTCATCGGTCATCACCCCCGGTATAAATAAATCCGTAAGCGGCTACCGTACCGGCTTCGCTTACAGTCGCCGTGCTGCCGAAATTAACGTAAACGGTAATTCCGTTTTCAAATACCGTCCGCGTCAAATCGCCGTTTCTGGTATATTTCACAATGCTTTGACCGCAAACCGCTTTTGTTAAATCCTTTGCTTCATTTGCCATAGCGATAACGGCTTCCTTAATATCGTCATAACAGCTTGCCGCAAGCCCGCTGTGCGCAGTACTTGTAAATTCGTCGTAAAAATTTTTTATCAAAACAAATTCGGGAGACGAGCCCGTTGAGATTGCCTTTAAAAATTCCGTGCGATCGTTTTTTGCCAGATTTATCGGCTGTGACGACATTGCCGCAGTTCCCTTTAAGACCATTTGATAAAAAGGAATGTCCTCATCAAAGGATAAATATCCGGATGATCCGGTCGGTGACGAAAAAATATAATCGGAAAGTCCCGCCGCGTAAAGATTGGCATCCTCGGTTGCAATCAGGCTGCCGTTATTTTTAATCCTTGCAAATATAGCCGAAACATCCTTGTCAATTCCGTTTTTTGCACAGTATTCGCTTTGTGAGCCGTCTGCGTAAGCAACGCTCCCCAGACTTGAAAGCGAATAGCCGTCTATACTCCATTTTTTCGTTTTTTCAACCATTTTATCTGCGACAACCGTTAACTGCTTCCGTCCGAGAAGGTAAACCGATTTCCCGCTCTTATCCTCCTGAAAATGAATCGGAGAATATTTTTTCTGCTTTGCCGCAAGACCGTTTGCGTCTTTTGCCGAATCGGACGATACGGAGAACCCGTTTGAGGATGAGCTGAAATAAACCAAGTCGAAATCCATAATCAGCTTTGTGTTATTCCCGTTACATACATCATAAAGCCTTTTAAGCGTTTCGGCATTTCCGAGCCCGCCGGAAATTTTGAATGCTCCGCCGATATTTGAATAATCAATGCCGCCCTTTCCGAATCCGCTTAGCTTAACAACAAGCGGCGTCTCCGCATTATCGGCAATATCCTTCACAATTTCCGCGGCATCGTCAAGGGTAGTTGCCGCCAATGTCTTTTTATATGGCATTCCGCAAAAGTTCTGCGAAACATTTACACCGCCTATCAAATTCAAAAACAAACCCGAAGCCTTTTCGGTACCCTGCAAAATCCCCTCTGTTTTGAGATATTCGCGGTATGCATTTGCCATGCCGTTATAATCGGCATCTGTACCGTAAAGCGGGATATATTTCACGGAAACAAAATCCGTATCGGCTTTACTTAGTGTTAATTTCTCTACTATTGACGTTGAATTGCCGCTTTGCATTTTTGACGTTGCCGTGCTTCTGATCTGAACGGTGGGATATACTGCCGAGTAACCGAGCAGACTGTCTCCGGTCATTGCTTCAACAATTCCCAATTCTCCGCCTTCTTCAAAAAAGCCGAGCATGGCGACACCGTCTTCCGCCTTAACGCCGAAGGCCGGAATTCTTACATTCCTTTCAACCGACAGCAGCTGCTGCTCCTGATTCGTCAGATCCTTCCCGTATACCGCCTCGGAATATTTGCGCAAGCCGTTAACCTCGTCTGTTGACATAATTGCTCCGCTGCCCGACGGAACAAACACATATGACCCGACAGTATTTTTCGATGATGCGAGGAACGGCGTCAAAGACACCTTATAAACAAGGTCGTTCTTTTCGGTTATTTCATTCACAAGAAGTCTGGTTTCAAGACCGTTTTCATTTAAAATATATTCAACCGGAACGGTTACTCCGATTTTATTAAATATATAAATAACCCGTAAACCGTTTTTTATTTTTACGCTGTGAACGGAATTTTCGCCTGCAAGCTCGTTGGAATAATAAACCGTTTCGGTCGAATCATCGCGGTTTTTGCAGGTCAAAAAAATCGGAGAACACAAATTCATATTTTTGTATTCGATCGTTTCCGCTTCTCCCTTGTAGTAACCGTAAGGAATTGAAGACCATATACTTCCGTTTTTGCGATTGTTCAAAATCACACACGCAGACGCTGAGTCCCATAAAAGACTGTATGTATCGTTTTGGGCAACCGTACCCGATTGCAGTGTCTTTACATTTTTCGGAACCGAAAACCGTTTAATATTCGATGACTCGCCGTTGCAGGATGTGAGTATCACCAAACTCATACTTAAAAAAATCAAGATTAAATTCTTTGTTTTTCTCATAATACTACCTCATCCTAATTTCCTGCGCAACGCTCAGCAAAAACGCAATTAAATTTTGCCCGAGAGTGAGCATAACAAAAATCACAAAGATTGCAACAGCCATACCCAACAATATCAGTAAAGTCATTCCCAAAGCCTTGAAAAAACTGAAATCATGTATCGTTGTAATCGATAGCAGAAGCCAAACAACAAACATAATCTCGAAGGCAGTTCCCATAATTGCAAGCGAGGAACTATCGGTCGGAATAAGAACATGAGAAAGAACTATAAACAAAACATAATTTATAATAAGGGGCCACAGTGAATAGCAGCTTGCTATAAAAATATTTTTAATGCTTCCCTTTCCTTCAAACAGCGTGCAGACCGCCCAGTTAACGGTCGTATAAAGCAAAACGGTACCTACTGTTCCCAAAAAGGTGTAAAAAGCGTTAAAGTCGGTCAAATTGATAAGATTGAAGGAAAAGCCGCCTAACAGCTTAGTGCAAACGGAAGAAACATAAAATATTATAAGAAGCGAAACGGCAAGAACAACCGAACCGTTATTCTTAACACGTATTTCCTGATTGAAGGTATCAATCGGCTTGTATATTGTTGCGAAGCAGGCCTTAATTTTATCGTTCACCTTAACCGTAACGCCTTTTTTTCTTAACAAACGCTTCACGGCAAAAAGCAAAACGATGACTAAAACAGCGATTAAAGCAAGCCATTTGAAATTTTCGGATATAAATTGATTCCTTACAAATTTATACGCCTGAGAATAAGTTTTTTGATCTAATCCGATCTTCGCATATTTCATTGCCGCAGAATAATTCCCGATTTCAAGCTCTGCCTTAGCAAGCCCTATGTACGCAAGCTGACAGTTCTTATCCTTAGCCAGAATTTCTCTCCACAGCGGTTCCGCCTCGGAATACTGCCCTTCGTTGGTCAGCTGCTGCGCCGATTTCAGTTTTCTGCCGAAATCGGTCAACCGAAAAACCGTAAGGTTTTTATTTATAAAATCGACAACGGCAAGATCATCTCCGACCGAAGCAATTGAAACCGGCGTGTAAAATGTTCCCAGCTGCGAGCCTTGACTTATTCCGCCGCCGAATATTGAAATCAAATTACAGTACTCGTCATACATAAATATTCTTCCGACCGTCGCGTCAAGAGCATAAATGTATCCGTTGTTATCGGATGTAACACCCGCAAATTTTTCGTAGGACAGAAGTCCGTATTTAGCGGTAGCCAATACAAATGAATTAGGATTATCCGCAAAATTATAATCGTCTCCGCCGGTATACGAGAATTGATTTTTCGCCCGAAGAATATTACTGCCGCTCGGTGAAAACATTCTGATCTGACCCTTACTTTCTGAGGTTACAGCGGTAATAAATCCGCCGGTGCTTACCGTTATATCCTCTATCTGATACGGCAGCTTCTTCACACTTGCTTCGTGCTTTTCCTTAGTTTCAAAGGCCGACGTTATTAAATCGGTAATTGCACCCAATACACTTTTCTGCACCTGGGTCGCTCCGAAAAAGCCGATAAATTCATCCTCTGACGAAAGCACCATCAGTCCGTAATACGAGCCCTCGCAGAGAATATATAAAAATCCGTTATTATCCCTTACCGCCAAAAGCGGCGCGAAAGAAAAACCGTCCGGAATAATATCGCTTTCCGGCTTGGTCAAAATTTTCACCGAATTATCTGCAAGGCGGCAAATTACTCTTTGATTCTGCGTATCCGAAATATAAAGAGTATCGTTATCGTCATAGCATATTCCCTTTGCGCCTGTAAAAGATAGCTTCTCTCCGTTCGCATCAACCGAATTCACGGTGCAAACATAATTATATTCGGAGTCAAATACATAAATAGCGCCGTTCCCCGAATCCAGTACGTTTATATTACCCTTACTATCGCGGCAAACATATTCGAGCTGCATTTTTCCCGAATCTCCGAATTCAGATAAGCTTACTGCCGTAAGCGGCTCATATACCGCCTTGGTCTCGACCGCCCGCTTATTGCCGCCCTCAGTCCAATATGTGTAATTCTTATACGGAATATCATCATACGTTACGTTTTTCGCCGAAACACCAAAGCTTGATAAAAGCATAACGGGTATCAGAAAAATACAAAAGGCTCCTGCCGAAAAAATGCGCCGCCCGCTCTTTCCGAAAAAAAACTTAAGGTTCAAAATTTCAGCCTCCTATTCCTTGATACCTGCGCTGTTCATTGATTCAAGAACATTGCTTTGTGAAATAAAGTAAACTACAAGCGGAGGGATCATCATAATAACGCTTACCGCCATAGCGCTTCCCTGCCTTGCAATTCCGCCGCTTGAAATTTGCGACATAACCGAGGGAAGGGTTTTAATTGTCTCACTGAAAATCGTATTGCCGGGAACCGCTGCCCATGAGCTGCTGAAATAAAACAGAATCATAGTCATAATACAGGGTTTAACCATAGGAACCGTAATTTGGCAGAATGTTCTGAACGGACCCGCGCCGTCAATTTCAGCCGCCTCCAGCAATACGTCTGGTATGCTCCCCTCCATATACTGTTTCATTAAAAAAACGCCCATTGTAGAAGCAAGCGACGGAAGAATATAAGCCCAGTATGTATCTATTATTCCGCTTTTGGCAACTATTAAATACTGCGGGACGGCAAGTGTAAAGCCGTTGAACAGAAGCGCGTACTGGATGAGCATAAAAATAATCTTCATACCCTTCATATTTGACTTAGCCAAAACAAATGCCGCCATAGTCGCCAAAAAAATATACAATGCAGTGCTTAAAATCGAAATGTAGAAGCTGTTAAATATATATTTTGAAAGCGGAACTCTTAACGCCGAGAGTAGACCGGGAAGCTCAAGATAATTTGAAAATGTCGGATTATATACCCAAAATTTCGGCGGAAAGACGAGCAATTCGTTCAACGTCTTAAAGGATGATAATACTGAGTAAAAAAACGGCAGCATTGAAAACAGTCCTAAAGCTATGAGCACCAGCAGATAAAAAAAGTTGCCGAATTTTGAATGTGTCTGCCTGTTTGTGGCAGATGAACCGTAAAATGTACGAAAGCTTATTTTCCGCTTTCGGGCATTTCTTCTTTTTGCGCCTGAAAAAGCCATTCGCATATATCCTCCTTACCTGCCGGTTTTATTAAGAAATTTAGCAATTATTTCTCTGCTGAAAAGCATCAATGCAAACAGAAGTACCGAAATTGCAGAGGCATAACCCATTTCATATCTGACCGTACCCACGTCCGATAAATAAGGAACGATAAAGTCAACCGAATTTTCAACGCTCGGGTACCCTGCCAGAGTAGTGCCGAGCGATGAAGAAAACGATGATGAAATCTGCATTACGGCGCTGAAAAGCAAAATGTGTTTCATAATCGGCAGCGTAATATACCACAGCTCCTGCCAGCGGTTTCTTATGCCGTCGATCGCACCGGCTTCGTAAAGTTCGGTATTGACATTTTGCAAACCCGAAATATTTGCAAGAAACGATACACCCATGCTCTGCCACAGCTGAACGACAATTACTATTCCCATTGCATACGATGAATTCTCAAACCATATAATCGGCTCTTTTATAATATTTGCCGAAAGCAGAATACTGTTGATATAACCGTAGCTGTCGCTGCTGAAGGCTATCTGCCAAATAAAGTAAGCACTGCCTACAAGGGCGGGACAGTAAAACATAAAGGAAAAAACCGTTCTCAAAAAAGGCGGAAAATTATTTATGAACCATGCAAGTATAAACGAAAGAAAAAAGCCTGCGGGTCCCGTAATAATTGCAAATTTGAGAGTGTTTTTAACAACAATCAGAAAGGTTTCATCCTTTATGAGCATTCTGATATAATTTTCAAATCCAACCCATTTTGGAAATTTAATCAAATCAAAATCACAAAAGCTCAGTATAACGGAGCAGATAATGGGTAACACAAGAAAAATGATAAAGATAATTAAAAACGGAGCAAGCATTGCCGCATAACAAAGCGATTTTTTATTATGAAGCAATGATTTTTTATATGTCTTAGACGGTGATTGATTCATTGTTTTTCCTCCAATCGACCCCGACTCATTCATACTGAGCAATTTTGCGAGTGATTTCATCATTCGCTTCGTCCGACCATTTAAGCAGAGCATCCTTGAAATTCTCACCGTTGTTGTAAACCGACCAAAAGGCCTGTTTCAGGGATCGCGATACATAATAGCTCCCCGGTATTTCCGGAATTTCTTTAATAAAGCTTCTTTGTTGATTAAGTATTTTTAAATCCTCGCTATCCCAACCGAAACGCTCAAAGGCTTCTATATTTGATGTGGATATTCGAGAAATTTTTCCCAAAACAGATTCAATTTCACTGTTATACGATACCTGCGTGTCTGCCGACGTCCACCATTTCAAAAATTCCCAAGCGGCTTCCTTGTCCTTTGATGTATTAAGAATTACACAGCCCGAGCCCGATGCCGCAACGGTGTGATCCACGGTACCGTCGGATTTCTCGGTGCCCGGCACCAACGCAATTCCCCATTTTCCGTCTATTTCGGGAGCCAACTCCTTAATTTGAGAATACGTGGTATAGGTTTCAATACCGAGCGGAGTAATTCCCACACGGAATCTGTTGTAAAATGATAACGAAACCGGCAGCTTATACTTGACGTAAAGGTCCGTCCAAGCGGAAAACGCCGAAATCGCAACGGAAGAATTCAACAAACATTCGTTAAGCTCATCGTTATAAAGCGAACCGCCGTTTTGTAAAAGAAGCGCATTAAACATTTCGGTTCCGCCGGCTCCCGGCACCCACGTGTCCATATTGTTCATTCTGAGAACAGTCGCCGTTGCAAGAAATTCCTCCCATGTTTGCGGAACGGAAAGACCCAAACGCGAGAAAACATCCTTTCTGTAAAACATCACATAAAAGGACTGCTGATCCGGCAACGCATAAACACCGTTTTTATAGGTATACGGAACCGTTGCAGTATCTGAAAATCGCGACGCTACCTCGTCAAAATCCGAAAATTGCGTCAAATCGTAAACCGCACCGCGCATAGCATAGTTGACCGGATCGCTCCTTCCGCAATACAACTGAATATCGGGAGCATTACCCGACATCATACCGTTTATAATCGAGGCGGATGTGATTCGTAAATTTACACGAATATTATTATCCGGCGTAAAGCTGCTCTGAATCAACGCATTAAGCGCCGAGGACTGATCCCGCCCCCAATTGACCCATAGCGTAATTTCTCTGTCATACGAGCTGTCGGTTACGGGCTGGTCGTAATTATCCGAAAAAGAAACAATGAATCGCTTTACGCCGAACATCAGCCTTTCAAAAAAAGATTTACTTGCAAAATCAAAATCCACATTTGCCGGCGTGATATAAATACGGTCAAGTGAAAGCGGCGACTCGCATATTCCCGAAATCGAAGACGACATTGAAGAATAATTGGAATAGAAATCCGAAAGATAATCATCGGCCTTATAAATGTTTTTAATCATATTGTTAAGCACGCGGGCAATATTAACAAGAATTGCAATAAAAGAATTGCTTTCCTGACCGCTCAACTCACGCATATTATCCGCAATCGCATTGATTTGATTGTAATACTTTTTGAGATTCGCCTCAAAATCCGGAATTTGATTGTACAAATCGTAATCACGGTTAGCGTCGGGTGTCTCGCCGGTTATCATTACAATACTCATATAAAGATCACGAAGCTCGGACGATATATCCTGAAGTTCCTTATAGACGGCAGCGTACTCGCCCAATGTGACTGAAAGCGCAAGTGTATGCTCACCCTCTTCAAGATAAACCAGATATGGTTCACCGCCGTCTAATTCAAATTCGGCGGATTTCCACGAACGGGAATAATCGAATTTTACCTGCTCCGCCTCGGCGAACGGAATATCTCCGTCGATCTGCAATACCCTGTAAACACATCCGTTAAGAACCTCATTTTGCTTATAAGAAAAAGCAAGCTTATAATAGCCCGACTGCTCTATATTAAACTTCCATTTAATCGTTTCGTTCGGAGCCTTCCAGTTACTTCCGCCGATATAATTAACAAGCTGCTTTATCGGGTCGGAAGGCGAAACCGTGGCGGAGCTGTTGTCCGACTTTCCGATAACCGAACGGTTGCTCTTTATAAAAGCGTTCTCCGCCTCAATAACAATCTGTTCCGCGTTCAAATCCGTTGTATCCGTCGGTGCTTTATAGGTTTCGGGTAAATCCGGCGAACGCACAATAACGGTTTTGATCTTAACATCCGACCTTTTAAAGATCAACGCGACGCTGTTAAGACCGCTTTCCAGATAAAAGCCGTAGGGGCGGACGGTAACTCCCGTATCGTCCCGAAAAAATTCCTCGCAAAAGCCCTGATAACGTTCTTGAGCCGGAGATATCTCGTTTCCGTTCAAATCTGTGCGTTCAACTGCGCTGTCCTGCCAATAACGCGGCAGCAAAAGACTGTCTGCCGCTTCAAACGGCAATTTCCCGTTCACCTTAATGGATACTTCGGCTTCAAAGTCGCTGTCGTCGGTAAGCTCATATACAAGACCTATATAATAAAGTCCCGCCTGCCGAATTTCAAAGCCGTAGGTCACACTTGAAGTCTCTTTAAAAATCGGTTCGGTATCTGCACTGTAATCCCCTGTTGCAGAAATAAAGTCTGCGCCGCCTTTTTCAAAAAAACTGCCGTCGGGTGCACTGTCGTATCCATGTTCATACGTCTCGTAAGACGTTCCTTCAACCGTGTTCTCAAAAGGACTGCTTTTTTCCGCTTTATACACCAAAGGATTTATCGTTAAAATACATATAACCAATAAAAATGCTATTGTTCTTTTCAAAACACGATCCTCCCAATATCAATCATCTTCCGTATTCGGACAGAGGCATTGCCGCCCCTGCCTAAATACGGTTATGAAAACATTTAAAATCAGGCTATGCCTTTTTCCGTTTTTTCTTTAAAATTATAACGGTAATAACAGCTGCGATAAGTACAGCCGCCAAACCGAAGCCCACCCACATAAGAACGGTAAGGTTTTTACCAGAATTTCCTATATCGACAGATGAGTCTGCCTTTTCACGCACCGAATATATTTTGTAGGTGCGCACCGAGCCGTTCTGTGCGGTAACAACAATTTTTGTAATGTTCTTATTGCCGTTTGTAAGAGTGTCTCCCGATACCGTTACTGTGGAAGTAGGCTCCATAGGCTCCGCTGTAATCTCCAGCTTTTTTGTTTTCCGCGCAATGCTTATCTCATAATTTTTTGTATCCGGATCAAAATCCGGTTTAAGCTTTGAACCTTTAACTTCAAGAGATTTAAGCCGTATAGCGTCAAGCGGGTCGGTTTCGGAGTCATCGCCCTGATTGCCGTCCGAATTTTTAATTCCGGTATCGCTCCAACCACCGTCATCCTGCGGATAGTCTACAACCTTTTTCTTAAAAACCATATCGGAAAGCGCAACGGTTCCATTACCCGAAGAACACTTTAAATCAAGCGCATTAACAACAACATCATCGCCCACCAAAGCATATTCGGTTGAAAAGGTCAGCGTAATAAGGTCTGCCGACTCCTTCAAGGGATTACTTCCGGTTTCATCAAGCAAAACAAAATATATGTTTTTATCTTCCTCTTCCTCGTTATACTTAAACGTCCATCCGGGAACATCCGAGCTTATTCCCTTAAAAGTCAAGCGGGAATAATCGTAGGTAAGCTTGCCTGTAAATCCCGACGCATTCCTGCAATCGGCTTTAAGCACAACCTCGATTTCATTTTTTGAATAAATGCTTTCGGGTCCCGACAAACGAATGCTGTTACCTTCGGCGGCAGATACAAAAAGCATATTTACAATGCAAAGGATCGCTGCAAAAGCAACGGTAAGCTTATATATTTTTTTCATGCTTATCCTCCTCAATTGCCTTTAATCCTTGCAACCAACAATACAGCGTCGTTAATATCGGTAATTCCGTTTTTATCGAAATCGGACGCGGTTATCTCAAGCTCGGTAAGTCCAAGCTTTTTAATCAAAGAATCGGTTGCAATATCTGTGTCCTTTTTATCAAGCGCGCCGTCGCCGTTTATATCGCCCATCAAAACAATGTTGACTCTGTCGTAAATCGACGGTCCGTCCATCAGTCTGAGCTGAATTCCCGTAGAAATCTTACAATTCAAATCGGTTATCTCTGTGCCGTCCTTATACACTCTTATATACTGCCTGTTATCCAATCCTGAGATAATCGAATTAAGAGTAACTGATTTATCAAGTAAAATAACGGAATTATCGATCGCGATTGTGCTTGATGTAATTTTCTTCGGAAAATCGTCATTTTCTTCCCTAACGACTGCGTTTGAGGTCTTAAACAGACGCAAATTGTTGATATAAGCCTCGCCGCCATCGTCGCAAACAACAAAGCCTATCTTTGTATATCCGCCCGTATTGAAGGTGACTGCGGCAGGATGCCACAAGTGGTCTTCGTCCGCTTTACCGTCAATTTCTTCAAATGTGAACGTTTTAATTCTTGACGGGAAAAATTCATTACTGTTGATAAGTCCGAACCAGCCGTCGCCGTTTTTAAGAATACAGTAATCCGCAGAGAAGGTGTAATCGGTATTCGCATCTACGTCAATCCATTTAATGTAGTATGTACCTTTAGGATAACCCGTGCCGTAGGTGTTTTCACTGTAATATATGGCATTCCCCTTTGTAGAACCGGTTTCCGCCAGCTTTACCGTCGGGAAAAAGCCCTTACCCGATGTCCAGAAGGTATCACCGGATACATCCGAAATATCGTAATTATCAAACAGGTTATCACTGTCCTCGCAGCCTATCTTCTCGGGGGTACTCTGGCTTGCCGATGCGTCCTTTATGCTGAGCTTGGGCATCTTATACTCCACCTTATCCTCGCTCTTAAAGAAATACATATCGTCAATATAAGCCACCGCATTGCCACCGCTGAAGCCTATTCCGAGCTGCGTAGCAGAGCCGCTGTTTACAACGCCTCTTATCATATGCCATTCGTTATCGTATGCCACGCTGTA
>OHBM01000367.1_pt1 | contig 36630 bp, 39 predicted proteins | sample 1577251 | NCBI WGS metagenome assembly OHBM01 (sample SAMEA3541557, study PRJEB24748) | human gut metagenome | biome: human gut; feature: human-associated habitat; material: faeces | place: China | collected 2012 | reverse complement strand
CCTTCCTTTACAATTTCAATCCGATTGCTTCATTTACATAGGCCGTGATAAAGTCCGGCTTGCGGCCGGTTCCATGACGGTCCGGAATCTCTACAAACAGTGGCTGGCGATAGTTTAACTTTACCTCATTGACCAGTTCCGGGAAATCCCGCCCGAATTTTTCTGTCAGCAGTACGATTCCGATCGTCTTGTCGGCCAGGACCTTATCCAGTTCTGCCTTCAATTCCTCTTTTTCGTGCACCACCGCACCCTCTACTCCAGCCAGACGCATGCCGGTCCAGGTGTCGATGTTGTCACTGATGAGATACATCTTCATCGTTTACAGAGAACCAAGGATCATAAAGGAAATGATCAGTCCGTAAAGTGCGATACCTTCTGCCATAGCTACGAAGATAATGGATTTACCAAACAGGGAACCATCTTCGCTCAGGGCACCGAGAGCTGCGCTTGCAGAGCTTGCAACGGCGATACCGGAACCAAGACCGGAGATACCTGTAACGAGAGCTGCACCAAGGTAGCCAAGACCTGTAGCGAGTCCGTCAGCAGAAGAGGAAGCAGCCTGTACGCTTGCTGTTCCTGCGAAACTTACGATGGTTGCCACGAGAAGCACACCGAAGAAGAGGAAGCAGTTGGCGATCAGAGATTTTTTGTAGCGTTTTTTGCTCTTTTCTCCGAGGAAAAAGCAGCCGAAAGGTACGATAATGCTGAGTGTCAGTGCGATTGCGGTTACGATTTGAATGATCATGTTCATGGTGATATCCTCCTGATATAAAATAAAATCTGTTATTTTACTGAGCTGTTTTGCTGTTTTTTTTCATAAAAGGCTGGAACTCGCGTCCGTTTCCTGCATAGAAACGACTGAAGATCTCATAATATTCCAGACGTAAAACCTGAATACCAACGATCAGTCCCTCCATGGCACATACGAAGATGTTGCCGAGGATAACGACGATCCAATTGGGACTTCCTCCCTCTGTGGCTCCGGCGAGCATCAGGACAACCTCCATCATGGCGGCGTGGCTGACGGCAAAAGCACCGATACGCAGGAAGGAAAGTGTGTTGGAAAGGTAACTCAGCAGAACTTCAAATAATTCAAAGAAGCTCTGGACAAAGAACATACCTTTCTGTTCCGGAAAGATCTGTGATTTTTTCTCTACCAGGTTGGTGAGAGGCTCTTTGAGGAACATCAGGATCAGCGGAACTGCAAACATTACAGTCAGGACTGCGGCTGCCGGAAGTTTTTTGCCGGAGATGAACAGTCCGACGGTCAGTACGATAGATCCATAAAATACAAGTCCGGCTACGGCATTGCTGTCGAACCAGGTTCTCTCGACATCTTTGTTCCGTATGGAATTGATGATGTTAAATACCATACAGATCAGAATGATAAACATTCCGAAACCGATCGCAATCACGAATACGGCATTCAGACGTCCTACAAGCGGCACATCCATCATGGCATTCATAGGTTTGAGCCACCGTGCCTTGAGGACATCTTCGAATCCAAAGAAGCTTCCGTACATAAAACCGAAGAAAACGGAGAAAACACCGGCACAGCCGATGATGCCTGCGAGATCCATCTTTTGGGTTTTGTAGAGGAACAGTCCGCCGAGGAACAGGACCAGTCCCTGTCCGACATCTCCGAACATGGCTCCGAAGATAAAGGAGTAAGTGATCGCCACAAACCAGGTCGGATCCATTTCGTTGTAAGCCGGAAGACCGTACATCTTGACATACATTTCAAATGGTTTAAAAAGTTTCGGGTTTCGAAGCTTGGTCGGCGGTTTTTTCTTCGCCGGTGCCTGCTGATCTTCCATGAGACAGAAGATCTTGTCATCATCCTGGATGTCCTTCTGGAATGCGAGGGCATCTTTTTCGGTCATCCAGCCGCAGAGGATGTAGAATGTGTTCGCTTCACCCTGTGTGCAGGCTGCAAGTTTACGGATATCGAAATTTCTTGAGCAGGCTTCCAGGGCTGCCTTGGCAGAAACAATCTTGCCGGCGTAGCCTGTGAGGAAATGCTGATATTCTGCCTTGTTTGCATCTAATCCTGCGTGGATATCGCGGTGGCGTTTGTCGAGTTTCTCGAAAGCCTGTCTGGCGGTACCCTGGTATTCATCCGGAACGAAGATACGTTCAAAATGCATGGAAGAATAAACAGCATGTATCTTATGAGCTTCGTGTTCAGGGACAAAATAAACGCCGTAGACGTACTGGTCATCTTCTCCGCATTTGATGAATAAGGTGTCCAGATTGTCATAAATGTATTTTTCAAATTTCTGCAGATATTGTTTCTCGATACGTCCGAACCGATAATGGATATATTTGAAGTTCAGGATTGTTGAGATATCGTAATCCAGATCTTTGAAAGGCCGGATGATCTTGAGTGATTCTACCATTCCGGCATGTTCTTCCTGAAGTTTCTGTTTCTGCTCCTCCAGGATATTGGCATGTTTCTGGATCCTGTCGACAGTGGCGAGAGCAGTTTCAACATCCATCTGTTCGGAAGTGGCTCTCTCGGATTCATCGAGCTGTTCGTAGAAACTGTCAATGATCGTTAATGCTTCCCGATAGGGGTTGATCTCCAGAAAAGGCGACAGGTTGGCGACATCCGTGAGTTCTGCGAGAGCACTTTCCAGATGGATCTCGTACCTGGAAAGGTAGGTCTTGGTCAGTCTGTCAATATCCGCCTTTGGCCCGGTGATGCTTAAAAATTTCATTTTTTCAATCAAAGTAAAATACCTCCGGGATTTTAATTGTTACGAATATACCGTATTGCTTCTTCCGCCGGGATACCATAACGGACACACTCGATGGCAATGGTCAGGCGGTTTACTTCGTGTTCTTTGTGATACAGGTAGGAGTACAGGACTGCCACAGAATAAGGATCCTTGCGTGCTTCTTTTTCCAGAGTGGTGCGAAGCATGTAGTTATAGAATTCTTCGATATTCTGGGCGGAAATATGACTGTATTTCCTGCCGTAGTAGGTCTTGCGGAAAATAGACTGGGTCTCTTCATAGGATGCGGCTTCCACAAGAGAAGAGATTTCTTCTTTTTTGAGTTTGTAATTCATTGGGATCAGCAGCGCGTAAATGTCAGCCGGTGCCATATTGAAATAACGCTTGGAGCGGAAGATAAACTGAAGGTTCAGCATATCGAATTTCTCTCCATAAGCTTTGGTGATCTCTGCGAGATCATTTCCGGAAAAAAGTTTCTTACGCACATGCCAGATCAGGGAAAAATAATAAAGGTCGAGAGCCATTCCATAATCAAACAGAAGTGCGCTTTCGCGGTTCTGGATCGTGGACAGCGGTCCATAAAATTCATTTCCCTTCAATGCATTGACAAATTCCTCCATATTGCTGCAGGCGACCAGCCGGTCGATATCCAGTTTGGAATGCCTGCGGAAAAATTCTCTGTACGGAGAAATATCAACAGGATCCGTGTCGCGGTGATCAAACAGGTTGGTCATGATCTCCTTGAGAACACGGATCTCGTAGCGTCTGGAATAAAGATCCAGGAATTTACGCTGTTCCAGGTTCGCAAACTGATATATTTTTGAAAAATTGTGAAAGATCGAGGTTTTCAGTGATTTTTCAAGCAGTCCTCTGTGGCTCGTCGTCTCATCCAGAGAAGCCCAGAGTTTGGAATATTCCGGTGTTTTTTTGAGGTAGGCTGCTACCTGTGGGACACTGGAAAGTTCCAGGATTTCACGGATCTGTTCTTCGCGGGTCAGCTTGCTCTGCATGGCACGGATCTTGGTGGAGATTCCGCTGTAAGAAAGGAGATTTCCCATATTGCGTCACTCCTTTCAGCATTCAAGGAGCCTGTGGAATAAATCTTCCGAGAGCTGCTGGTGGTTTTGTCTGTAATAAGCATCCAGATCGTTAAGAGTCTTCTCTGTTTTTTGTCGGAGAAGTGTAAGTTCCTGGTCTTTCTGCTCTTCAAGACTGTTGCGAAGTTCCTGTATTTTTTTGTTGGTTTCCTGCTCTAGAGCTGCATCGAAATCCCTGCATTGCTGTTCCATTTCTGAGGAAAGAGCTGCTTTCGTCCGGTCCGCATCTTCCATGATACGTCGGGCAGTCGTTTCTATTTCAGATAACTTGTTAAGTATCTGCTCCATTTTTTACCCTCCTTTGACCTGGTTTTATTGGAACTTGACCATATAATACACCTTTTACGTGTGAATTTCTAGTATATATTGCATAAAAAGTGGTCGAATTCTTTATATTAAATATACAAAATACAAAATAAACAATAATTACGAATAATACTTGTTCCAAATATAAAAAACATGTATGATAGAAAGAAACAGGATAGAAAAATGGAGAATATTATAGATTATGAGATTAAGAAATATACCAGGCGCGAAGGACGCCATTACAGGAAGTAACTATGTAGTGCAGGAACCGGCATCACATAAGGGCAAATGGACTCAGGTGTTCCCGAAAGACCAGCCGCTTCATATCGAAGTTGGTATGGGAAAAGGCCGCTTTCTTATGGATATGGCGAAGCTTCATCCGGAGATCAATTATGTAGGGATCGAGATGTATGACAGTGTGCTTCTCCGTGCACTCCAGAAGAGAGAGAGACTGGAGGAAGAAGGAGAGAAGCTTACAAATCTGATGTTCATGTGCATCGATGCAAGACTGCTCCCGGAAATCTTTGAGAAGAGTGAAGTGCAGAAGATTTATCTGAATTTCTCCGATCCGTGGCCGAAGGCACGCCATGCGAAGCGCAGACTGACCTCCCGTGAATTCCTTGCGCGTTATGAGCAGATCCTGGCAGATGACGGAGTGGTGGAATTTAAGACAGATAATAAGGGATTATTTGAGTTTTCTCTGGAGGAAGTCGAGGCGGCAGGATGGAAGCTCCTGGCACATACCTTTGACCTTCATAATCAGGCAGAGATGATGGAAGGTAATGTGATGACGGAGTATGAGGAGAAGTTTTCTTCTATGGGAAATCCTATTTGCAAATTGATCGCGAAGCAGGGCGCACATACGAAATAGAAAGAGCATATTATATAGGAAGAATCTTCGCAGCGTGGCTGATGCCGGCTGCGGGGTACAACTTCCGGAGGATATGCCATGCCAGCCAGAAAAGGAAACAACCGCGTTCAGACAAAGCTCGCCCAGTTTACCTACGACCACAGGCAATTGAATGATCGCATGTCAAAAATCAGGAAAAACGCCACAGAATTAGGCAAATTCCTTGACTCCATGCCGCCGAAAAAAGGCGGAAAACAGGAAAAATAAAATTTTTTTAAAAAATTATAAAATTTTTCTTGACTTTTGTCACCAGGTTTCATATAATAATTCTTGCGTTGAGGAACAGACGCACAATCAAATAGCAAATGCGCTTTTAGCTCAGTTGGTAGAGCACCTGACTCTTAATCAGGGTGTCCAGGGTTCGAGCCCCTGAAGGCGCACTAAGAACACTGTTTTTGTAGACACAGGAGCTACGGGGACGGTGTTTTTCTTTGTATAAGAGAAAATCAGTGTTTATGCGGGTTTGCGGGCTCTTAATCATTTTGTTATATGCCTCAAAAAACTTTCTAACATCTTTTTTACATCTTCTAAAGCAAATCTTAATTTGAATACAATGTATTCAAGATATCTTTAAAGCATTTTCCATAAGATTCATCTTTTCAATTTCTGTATGCGTGTCAAAACAATAGTATTTTAATGTTGTCTTTTCGTCTGAGTGACCTAACATTATTCTTGTGGTGTTGAGACTAACACCACCGTCCAAGAGAGAAGAACCATAAGTTTTTCTTACTTTATGACTGCTTCTGTACAAGATTCCGAGTTTGCTGCAATATTTTTTCAATAATGAAGTGATACATCGTTCGGTGATTGGCTCATTTGTTAATGAAAAAATATACCCTGCTGCCCTTCCGTTCGATTTTTCTTGACGTTCCTTTGCAATGGCTATAAGTTTTTTTGCTTCTTTTGTTAAAAAAACATATCTGTCGCCGCAGTCTGTTTTTGTATGTGGAACAACTTCTTTAGTATCACGTCTGAGCATTCTCTGGATATGAATATAATTTTCATTCTCGATATCAGAAAATTTCACAGCACACAATTCACCAATTCTTAATCCTGTTTGAAATTGAAACATAAGGGCAAGGGGAGAAAGTTCATAGAATTTTACAGCATTTTTATAATCTTCCCATGCAAGAGGAATCATCAGTTTTCTTTCATCAACGGTGTAGACTTGTGTATCATCAGGCTTCTTTTGCTCTTTTCTGAAAATTTTTTTATCAATTTTAAGCCCCTTCATGGGGTTGCTCTCGATAATATCCAAATCAACTGCATATTCAAGTGCCTGCCTCATAATGACTTGAACATTTACATATTTTTTTCGAGTCATATCATAATCTTTTATAAGTTGGTGAGCCCAAACGTCCAATGTCAGTTTATTGATTTTTTTCAAAGGTATTTTTATGATAGGGGTTCCTACGTAAAAAGATTTCCAATCACTTTCAATTCTTGTGATATAAGTTGAAGCAGTTGTATGAAGTCGCTTATATTTCAACCATTCGTGATAAAAAATTTCCAAGTTTACTTTATCCAAAAGATTGTCAAGTAGCTTCTCTTTGTAGAAGTCATTTAGCCATTCATAAAGTTCTTCTTCTGTTGCTTTGACGATGAGTTTCCTTCCATATTTTTTCGTTTTATCTGGAATGTAAGTTCTCCAACGTTGGTCTTTTCCATTACCTTTGCCGATAGAATATGGATGCTTTTTCTGTATTTCTGTTTTGATTAAATCGTTCATTTTCAAGGCACATCGCTTATTTTAATATTAGCATTTTTTATTTATGAAATCAACAGTAAGTACTAAAAGAATGACTCACTATTATCTATATAGAGTTATACTAATATCATCAAAGAGAGGAACACAGAACAAACAGAAAGAGGTAAATAGAAATGGAAGCATACACAACTATGACAATTAATTTTAATAATAACGAAGCAGCAAACAAAGCAATGGATATTATTAAAGCAGCATTAAAAACAATAACAACTAAATTTCCAACAGAGTTCATCAAATTTGAAAAAGATATTACTGTAGAAGAAAATGAAATTATAGTTGATGAAAGTTGCAGTCTCTGGCAGGCAATCGGAAGAGTTGACATTCTTGCTAAGGAAGTTGCAACAAAATTAGCAGATGAAGACTTTACACTTGATTGTTATTACTATTCTTGTAATTGTGGCTATAAGGAATCTGTGAAAGCTTATTACAGCAATGGAAAACTTACCATTAACACAGTGTTTTCCGAAGATGATGGATATTGCCCTGAGTGCGGCGAGCTGATTGTTCGTTTCGATGAATATGATTCCAATGCTCATTATTATTGTCCAGAGTGCGGAGAAGAACTTGACCACAAAGAAATGTTTGAGGATGGTCTTCCAACTTTCACGAAAGAGATTATCAAAATCAAATAAAAATCATAACATTTTTTAATAAGAATATAAGTGCTTTTAAAATGACTCATTATTTCCTGCACAGAGGTATACTAATATCATCAAAGAGAGGAATACAAGACAAACGAAAAAAAGTATTTTAAGGAGGATTTAAACAATGTATTACAATGGTGAATATTATACAGATGATGACATCGAGGGAATGGCAGAAAGTATTGGAATGGCAGCAGAGGATTGTATATGGCATTGTGCTGATGGACATATACTTAGAAGTGAAGAAATTGCTTCATGGTCAAATGAAATGATTATAGAAATGTTTACTATAATATATCTTTCATAAAGTACCACTAAAATGACTCACTATTATCTATATAGAGTTATACTAATATCATCAAGAGAGGAAAACAAAACCTCAGAAAATAAAAACGAAATAAAAAAATAAGGGCAGCGACCAAGCGCTAAACGCCAAGAGGCGAAGAAAGGAAAATATTATGTTTATCAATTATGAAATGGCTACAATCGAAATCACAAAGGCAGAAGCAAAAGAAGCAGGTGTTTTCAACTCTGATATGTACAATAATCTTGCACAAGCCAAAGCAGAGACAGGTTACAAAGTTGTAGTAAAAGAATCTAAGAAAAGAACAGATACAATGAAAGGTCTTACTTACGCTTATATGACAGTTTATATTGAAAAGAAAGCAGGTGAGCGAAAAGAAGAACTTATGGCTGAATTTAATGAACTTCGTGGCTGCATTGATGGAAAAAGAAATCCTCTGGCAGAAAAGGCTTCTTATGGCGAAGTCAGAGCTTGGTTCCTCGAGCAGTTTACAGAGATTACAGAATTTAATGAAAAACTTGCTGCAAAGAGAGCAATCCTTCGTGAAGAAAGAGAAATGAAAAAACTTGAAGCTTTATTCGCTTAATATGTCGCATTAAAATGACTCATAGTTATTTGCAATCCACTATAATAAAATCATAAAGAACAGAAAACAAAATCCAAAAGAAAGAGGTAATAAATCATGAAATCTCCTATCACAATCGACTTCGTAAATGCAACAATTACAGTAAACGCAGCTTATGCCAAGAAAGCAAGCAATCCTTTTTCAGCAGAATATGCACAGATTCAGAAAGTACGTGCTGATTATCCAACTTTCACAGTAAGAACAAGAAGTATTAAAAAGAATGTTGCTAAAGATTCCTATAAAGGTCTTACCTACGATTACATGAGAGCCTACATCATGAGCCATGAAAAAGGGGAAGATAGAGTAAATGCGTTAATGGAATTTGACGAACTGCTTCTTATCTCTCAGTGCCACAGCAAAGGACGCAGATATCCTGTTATCAAAAGTTGGTTTCTTGACAACTATCCAGAAATTAAGAACTTTGGAATGATTGAAATGCCTGGGTTTGAGATTGTGCCAAAAGATGAAAACAAGGTTGCGGACTTTCCAAAAGACGAAAAGGTCAGCGCATAAAATTAAGTAAGGAGAATTGTAATTATGCCAAATACAGTACCACATCAGAAAATAATTCATATAAACAAAGAATCTGTAGATAAAAATTTTCTCACTATTAGTAAAGAGAACTGGTACAATGCGAACAAAGACCTTGAACCTTATGGCTTGGTTTTATATCTCTATCTTGCAGGAAATAAAGATGGTTATGATTTAGCTTTATCGCAGGAAGCTGCCGAAGAAGCAGGGATAAAGAAAACATCTTTCCACAAATATGTAAATGTCCTCATTGAAAAAGGATATTTAGTCCAGAAGTCAGGAAATATATATGATTTTTATGAAAAGCCACATAAAGAGATAAATAAAGAAAACGCGGTTTCGCCTAGCGAACAGCATAGTTCACAAGGCGAACAAGACAGTTCGGCGCGCGAATTTGAGGATTGGCTAAACGAACAAAATAGTTCGCAGAGTAACAAAGAAATAAATAATATATACCCTCAAAAAAATAATAAAAAATATAATAAAGAGTTTCACTTTTGAGGGTCTTTGGACAAATCTCATTAATCGTATAGTTGGATTTTTGAATAATAGTAGAAAGATAGGGACGGGGAGCCTTAGCGGTCTTTTTTATCGTATCGCTGCGCTCATGATAAAAAATCCCTTAATATAAAACGAAAGGAAGATTTTTAATTATGACAAATGTTGAAAGAGTAGAACGTGACATTGCAAGAGAAAAGATGTTCAGAGAAGCGTTTATGAATGGCAAAGAGCCAACAGACGAAGATAGAGCTGCGTGGGCGCTTGCAGACGCGCATAATCAAATGAGTCTTGATTATGCAAGACAACTTGATGCAAAAGAGGCAGTTACTAATATTAAAATTTCAAGTGAGGTAAAAATCAAAAAATGAGTGAGGAAAGAAAGAGGAAGAAGAAAAAAGGGAAAGATGATGAATCTATTCTTGAAAATGAGATTTTTCACATAATGGAAGTCAGTCTGAAAGAGGCTTTAGACATGGCTCTTGATGACATACTAAAAGAATGGAAGTAAAAAAGGCAAGCTATGAAAGGACGGTTGTCCTTTTAGCTTGCCTTTTTTTGCGTTTCTCTGCCGATATTTTCGACAGAGTTTTTTTGCGTTCAGAGCCAAGAGCCTCGTGATCTGGAATGAAAATCGCTCTTGCTAGGACAGTTGACCACCACATATTGCAAAAATCGTTGTAAAAATTGCAATTCCCGAAAAGGGCGCCCCCTGTTAATAGCTACCTGCTGCCATTCTGTCCCCTTTAAACGACTGCTGCCGCAATCTCTTTTCAATTCCTTTTGGAATGTGTTAAAAAGCTATTCTGCGGCTTCTGGCGTGTCCTCTGCCACGTATTCGACTAAATCCCCCACTTGACAATTTAAGAGCCTGCAAAGCGTGTCTATAGTTTTCCAAGACACTAATTCATTGTGCCTTATCTGTTGAAGATAAGATTGTCCAATTAACTTCTCTTCTCTTATTCTTGTAGAAGTATAACCGTTCTTTTTCAACTCTGCCATAATATCTATTTTATATCTGAGTGCCATTTCAAAGTCCTCCTTCTCCATTTTACTTAATAATAGCATATATTTGCACTAATTTCCAGTGTGAATAATGCACTAATTTCAAGTGTTTTATTGCACTATATTTTGGTGCTTCTGTCAATAGACTGCACTAATATATAGTGCTATAATAAAGACAAGTTAAGAGAGAGGAACAAGTCAAGGATAGACGAAAGTAGGCAGCAGCCGAAACCAAGAATACAAGGTCAGAGTGGAAAGGGATAAGGGAGACTGGGACGCACTAAGAAGAACGCTAAATACTTAAACAGCCCACCACCACTTGAACCTCTCACACATATCAAAAGAAAAGGGGATAACGAATTATGACAAACGAAAAAATCAACGCAACAGTAGAAGAAATCATGGAATATGAGGCACTTTTAGATGAAGTGAAAGGAATCGTGGATGGACTGAAAGATAACCTTAAAAATGAGATGGCAGAGAGAAAAGTGGAAAGCCTTTCCACAGACCGCTACACAGTCAGATGGACAGAGGTTCTTACTTCCAAGTTTAATTCTAAGGAATTTAAAAAGGTTTATGAGAATCTATACACCGCTTTTCTTCGTCAGACTCGTTCAAGACGTTTTTCAATCAGTGCGTAACGGAATCTGCTTCTCTCTTGGTTCTGAAAATGAGCCAAGAGAGGAAAGTTCCTAAAATAGGAATTATAAGAACAGTAAAATCTATTGTTTCTGCGGCTTGTCAGAAATTTGCAGAAAATATGGAACTATTCACTCACAAAATAAGAACTTTTAAGGGAGAACCGCAAAATGAAATTCTGTAAAATCCAAGACACATTGAACAGATGCAGCAGCTTTCTTGATGTTGCTTGTATCGCACTTGACAATGAACACTTTTTTCCAGAGGGAAACACAATCAGTTTACTCTTGGAAGATGTAAACAATCGTATCAATAGTTGTGTTGAAGAATTGGAAAAGATGAAAGGAAACAATAAAAAATGAATAAGAGGACAATCGCTCTTACTACAGAACAATACAAGGAAATCATTCAAACTATGAGAGAAGGATTCTGTGGTTGCCGTCCAAATGAACGAATTGCAACTGCTCTTGTCTTAGAGGGAAATCTTGGGCTTAGAATATCTGATATTCTGAGCCTGCGGCTCTCAGATATTGTGAGGGATGGCGACAGATACAGATTAGAGATAACAGAACAGAAAACAAAAAAGAAACGAGTTTTTACAGTTCCCCTTGTTATTCAGCAGTATATTGAAAATTATTGTTTGAGAAATGGAATCGGAAAAACTGAAAGGATTTTTAATCTGACTGAACGCGCAATCAGTAAACAGCTTGCTCTTGTCTGTGATTACCTTGGATTTGAGGGAATCGGAACCCACTCTTTCAGAAAGTGGTATGCAACGGAAATTTATAAAAATAATGGCTATGATATTACTTTAGTCCAACGACTGCTGCAACATAGTTCTGCTGCCATTACACAGCGTTATATTGGAATTGAGCCACAGCGAATTGAAGAAGCCATTGAGGGACACGCACAGTTATTATAAAAGGGAGTGAGGATGAACCTCACTCCCGATTTATTAACCGTTAATTAATGCAATATACTTTAATGCTTCCGTGTTTTGCGCCGTCACTTGTGCGCAATAAGCAGTAATGTGTGCAGCATCTTCAATTCTATGTACTGTAGATGTAAGTTCTTTCATATCACTTGATATACCCACCAGAATTTCATTTGTTTTTTTCAATTCTGTATATAATGTATATTGATTGGCTTTTATTGCATCTAATTGTTCTATAATTGTGTCAAGTCGATTTATAATTAAATTCTGTCTTAATTCTGATTCATATAAATTGTATGCGCCATCTGCACCATTTAATTCTGTACATCGACCTGCTGCAAAATATTCATAGATAGTACACATAGCTACCATATTTCTATATTTAGGAAATATAATATCTGCTGAATATAGTTTTTCTAAAATCTGCTGCGTTTCAGAAAGTGGCTTGTCTAATTGCTTAAGGGCACTTTCTGCAATGTGATATGCTTTTATTTGTTCGTTATATTCTTCTTCTACTTTTACACGTTTTACTTCATATTTTTCAAGCCTGTCTTTATAATCCTTTTCGTTCTCTTCCATTTTGCTCTCGTAGTTGTGGTAAGCTTTTTTATATTCTTCATAATCTGATTTTATTTTTTTTACACTACATAAAAGGCTAATCCCTAAAAATGCTGAACCTACACCTAGATATACAAAAAGTATAGAGTCAAATTTTGAAACTATTGTAAAAAATCCAAATACTAAAAATACTATTCCCCAAAATGTCATAGTTTTAGAAGAACCTGTTGGTTTTTGCGGCTCATTCAATTTTCTTTTATCAGGCGGTATTGCTTCTTTTTTTTGAGGTATTGCATATTTCAGTTTTTGTTCTTCGGCTTCAATCGCCTGTTTTTGTCTATAAATAGATGATTCTAATTTCATAGCATTTTTCAAATACTCTGTCATATCTTTCGTTGTAAGTTCATTCATATAGTAATTCCCCCGAAACGTATATTTTGTTTGTTTCCTTTTTAATAGTATCATAGTTCTTTCAAGACTGCAATCTAATTGTATTACTAATAGATATTCATTCGTAATATATAAAACAGTCATTCTAAACTCTATAATCGAATACAGATTAAGGAGTGATACAACATGAAAAATGAACCTTTAATACTAAAAAAGCGTGGCGAAGATGGCAGTAGAGTTATCACAGTCAGAATAAAAGAGGATATTTTAGCATCTTTAGACCAACTTGCAGCAGAGAGCAATTATTCACGAAATGAATTGATAAATATTATCTTGCGACATGGGATTGAGAATATAAAAGATTGAATGAGAGTGGAATCCACTCTTTTTTCTTTGCTCTTGGAATGATAGAATAAAAGAAAAATGTTTGAGGTTATACTTATGAGAAAAGAATTTGACGAAGAAGACGAACCGAAAAAGTCAACCAGAGGAAAGAAAAATAATCAGAAAATGAAACCTTTTCTTGTATATCAATATCTTATGAGACATACAGACGAAAATCATGTTATCAGAGCAGATGATATTTGTCTTGCTATGACTGAGACTTATGGTATAGACGCGGAACGTAGAGGGATTTACAGAGATATTGACGAAATCAATAAAGCGATTCTTGCTTTTGAAGAAGGCATTTCTATAAAAGAAGCTGCTGAGTGGATTGAAGATGATGAAAGTCTGAAAAATATTATTTTCGATAAGCACCAAAAGGGCTTCTGTATGCAGCAGCGGCACTATGATTACACAGATATTCAACTTTTGGTTGAAAGTATCTATGCGTCAAAATATCTGTCTGAGCCGCAGGCAGAACGCTTGATAAAGATATTATGTGAGTTCGTCAGTGAGTTCCAAGAGAAGAAAATTCGCCACAATGCTATTTTGACAGATAGAGTAAAAACAAACAATTCAGGTGTTTTAAATAATATCGAAAAAATAGATACTGCAATGAGCATGGAAGATAAACACACTCCTGAAAAAATCAGCTTTAAATATCTGAAATATTCCATTAGCAATCTAAATCAGCAAGTGGAACGGCGGCATGGCAGCAGGTACGAAGTCAGCCCCTATGCACTTCTTATCAATGATGGTAATTATTACCTTTTGGCTTATAACGATTATGTAAAGGACTTGCGGACGTATCGTATTGATAGAATGAAAGATGTAAAATTGCTTGGTGTTGAACGAGAAGGAAAAGAAGTCTTTAATAAAATCAATCTCAAAAATTATACACAAAGAGTTTTTTCTATGTTCGGTGGAGAGCAGCAGGTAATCACAATTCAGTTTATCAATCCTCTGTTGGATGCGGTTGTGGATAGGTTTGGAAAGAAGGGAATCCTTTATAATGTGGTAGATGATAAGCATTTCAGCATTACTGCACCTGTTGAAATCAGTGACCAGTTTTATGGTTGGGTTCTTGGTTTTGGAAAGAAAGCGAAGATTCTAAAGCCTCAGAAAGTAGTTGAGGGATTTACAGAGTACTTGAATAAGATTAGAAATATATACGAGAGTTGATAAAAAGATGTTAAAAGTTAGTATGAAGTTGCTTGCTTGTTGCTTAAAACATGAGTATTTATTGTTTGAATACACTTTGAATACACTGGACAGTGCGATGTGCCAAAACCTCCTTTCTTAGCGGCGAAGCCGCAGGGTGTCCAGGGTTCGAGCCCCTGAAGGCGCACTAAGAACACTGTTTTTGCGGACAAAGCGATAGCCGCGGGGACGGTGTTTTTCTTGTTTTATACAATATGATTATAATTAAAGTCTTGTAGGCAGATTGCCTATGAGACTTTTTTGTTGCAATAAGCATTTGCTCAGAGTAAACTATAAAAAATTAAAAATCTTATGCATTAATGGTCAGATTTTTGTACAAAAGAACAAGTACTTTTAGTGGGTGGATATGCTATACTAACACAAAAGAAAACATATGAGAGGAAACGCAATGAAGAACCTGAATAGTGCGTCGGGAATAGATTTTGTGATTACCTGGGTGGATGGTAATGATCCTGCGTGGCAGCAGGAGAAGAGCAGGACACTTAAGGCATCCGGGTTGATAGATAAAACAGATGACAGAAAAGAGAGATACAGAGACTGGAATAACCTTCAATACTGGTTCCGTGGTGTGGAGCAGTTTGCTCCGTGGGTACGTAAAGTTCATTTTGTGACCTGGGGGCATCTTCCGGAATGGCTGAACACATCTGCACCGAAACTGAATATCGTTAATCACGAGGATTTTATTCCAGAAGAATTCCGCCCTACATTTAATTCTCATACTATTGAGTGGAACCTGCACAGGATTCAGGGATTATCTGAACGCTTCGTCTATTTTAATGATGATATGTTTCTGTTGGACAAGGTAAATCCCAGGGATTTCTTTCAGGGTGAAAAGCCGGTAGATATGCTTGCTCTGCAGCCTGATGTGGCAAATATAGATAATGCAGTTATGCCGTATATTTATCTGAATAATGCCATGGTTCTTGCAAAATATTTTAAGAAATATGAGAATGTAAAGAAACAGCCGGGGGCATATTTTCATATAGGCTATCCGCCGATGTATTTTTTCTATAATTTTTTGGAGATGGCATTTCCGAGATTTACCGGTTTTTATACGGTTCATGGTGCTTCACCGTTGAAGAAGCAGACATTCGAAACACTGTGGAAGCTGGAACCGGAACTTCTGACAAAAGTATGCAGTCATGCTTTTCGGCATAAAGAAGATATCAGCCAGTATGTACTTCGGGAGTATCAGAAGTTAAAAGGTGATTTTGTGCCAAAAAATATCCGTAAACTGTGCAGTTATTATGATGTTTCGCAGAACAATGAAAAACTGCTTCGTACCATTACCGGACACAGAAATAAGATGGTCTGTATTAATGACAGTAACCATGAAATAGATTTTGAAAAGGCAAAAAAAGAGATCAATACTGCACTGGAACAGAGACTAAGCCAAAAATCTTCATACGAAAAATAAAAGGAGCACGGAAGAGGAAGAATAATGAACATCCTGTTGGTGGGAGGCTCATGCAGCCTGATGGACAGTATGATCCTGAAACTTCGAAAAGAAGGACACAGGGTATATATACTGACCGGAGATAAGTATAAACATAATAAATATGAGAGAGTATTTGAAAAATATGAATTTCCATATGACACAGAAAATCTGAATTCTATTTTTGAAAGTGTCAATCCGGATGCGACAATTCTTATGGGTGCTTTTGACACCAATTATCACTGGAATGAAGAAGAGAGGGAATCTGTTCGCTTTGTGTCTCATCTGGTCAATATTCTGGTAGCGTATTCTACAGTTAGGAAAGGAAAACTTATTTTTCTTTCCTCAGATGAAGTATATAGTGGAAACTATATAAATGACATTGAAGAAACAGAAAAAACTCTCGGATTTGGAATGAGGGCAGACATCCTAGCACAGGCAGAGGAGATATGCGAGAATTTCAGAAAGAACCGAAGTACGGATATTGTGGTTCTCAGACTGGATCATCTGTATTGCATTCCGAGAGACAGGAAAGATGTAAATAATATTTGTGCCCGGATGTGTCTGGAATGTCTGAGCGAGGGATACATCAAAGCCGACACAGACCATACGTTTTCACTGTTGTTTGAAAAAGACGCAGTAGAATATATTTATAAAGTTGTCAGTACCGGAAAACATGAATCTTCGCTTTATCAGCTTTCTTCCAATGACGTGGTCAGTGAGCTGGAGCTGGCAGCCATGGTACAGGAGCATATGGCGGACAGTGCCAATATTGTGACTTCATCTGGAGGTATCGGCCGTTGTGTCCTGTCCGGAACACGATTCGAGAAAGAATACGGTGTACATGCCTTTGGTGATCTGAACAGAAATATTGAAAAAATGGCAGCGTATATGCAGAAGCACAAGGCTGTTTTTGTAAATGAAGATAAACTGGAACTTCCATGGTGGAAGGTCTTGTGGAACCAATGGAAATGGCTGCTCAGTGTTCTGTTTCCGTTTGTGGAGAATCTGATTTGTTTTATTCCGTTCTTTATGATGAATAACAGAACGGTAGGCAGCCGATATTTCGCGAACCTGGATCCGTTTCTTCTGTATGTTCTGCTGTTTGCGATCGTGTATGGACAGCAGCAGGCAACTTTTTCTGCAATATGTGCAGTGGCTGGATATATGTTCCGACAGATGTACACGCGGAGTGGATTTGAAGTTCTTCTGGATTATAACACTTATGTGTGGATTGCACAGCTGTTTATTCTTGGTCTTGTAGTCGGATATATGCGGGATCAGATCAAGACTATGCGTATGGAAAGCGAGGAACTGGAAGCTCATCTGTCGAGACAGATTGCAGATATCAAGGATATTAATGAAAGTAATGCCCGCCTCAAAGGCGTTATGGAGCAGCAGCTGATCGACCAGAAAGACAGTATCGGCAAGATTTATACGATCACACATACACTGGATCAGTATATGCCGGATGAGGTTATGTTCTATGCGGTAGAAATGCTGATGAAGCTGATGCGGACCAGGGATGTGGCATTATACAATGTTGTAAATCAGGATTATGCCCGAATTTTCTCGGCAAGTTCTGCCAAAGCAAGAAGTCTTGGAAATTCTATCCGTTACAGGGAAATGACAGAAGTGTATGAGGAACTGGCAGAAGAAAAAGTTTACATCAACAAAAATATGAATCCCCGTTATCCTCTGATGGCACGTGCCATCTATGAGAATGGAGATATTAAAATGATCATCATGCTCTGGGGACTCAGCTGGGAAAAAATGACTCTGGGACAGGCGAACTTTCTTACTGTAGTCAGCTATCTGATCCAGAATGCAGTTCTGAGGGCACAGCGATATATGCAGGCACTTGAGGAGAATCGATACAGTGAAGAAGGATCGAGGATTCTCAGAGAGGGTGCATTTAAACCACTGGTGAAAGCTTATATGGATGCAGAAGCAAAAGATCTGGCAGAATGCGTATTTCTGAATATAGATGCTGATCCGGAACAGTACAGACAGATAGATCAGCTTATGGCAAAAAAACTGCGAGACAGTGATTATCTTGGAATCCTTCCAGATGGAAAGTTATATGCACTTCTTGCAAATACAACAAAAGAAAATGCCGGTTTTGTGCAGGAAAGATTTGAACAGAATGGTTATAGTACAGAAATTGTGGAGAAGATTGCAGTATGTCTGGAAGAATGAGGCTGTTTATAATTTTACTTGTTCTGAATCTTCTGGTGGTTGTGGTGTATCTTATCTGGAACCACCTCAGAAGAAAGGAAAAAAGCTTAAGTACATGGATGAAAGCAGGAATGATGCTGTTATGTCCGGTTGTAGGACCGACCTTTGTGTTTGTGGCATTCTGGTTTAGCCGGCTTTTTATGCTGATGTCCATGGATCTTTCTGATGTGGTATTCAGTAAGGAAAGGGTAGAAACATTTATACGTCCTGATGAAGAAACAGAAAAAAATATGGTTTCACTTGAAGAGGCACTGGAAGTCACCGACAAAAAAAGTCTTCGTAGTTTTATTCTTAATGTAATTCGCGGCGATTATAAGAACTCGCTGTCGTCCATCGCACTGGCACTGAACAGTGAAGACACAGAGACTGCTCATTATGCTGCATCAATTCTTCAGGATGTGCTGAGTGATTTTCGTGTCGGTGTACAGGAAAAATACCGTATCCTGGACGAAGATGAGGAACATATTGCAGAGAACTGCGTTAATCTTCTGGAATATATGAATCCTGTTGTTGAACAGAAGGTTCTGACTGATCTGGAGCAGCGTTCCATGGCAGAGCGTATGGATGAAGTTCTGCAGAAGGCATGGACGGCAGACAGACAGAAGATAAGCAGTTCCGTCTATGAGAAGGTGTGTCAGAGACTTCTTGAGACTGAAGATTATGAAAACTGCCGCAAATGGTGTGCCCGTGCTAGAGAGCAGTATCCGGAGGCTCTTTCCAGCTATACCTGTCAGCTCAAGCTGTTCTTTTCCTGCGGCGACCGGGAAAATTTTTTCCGTGTCATGCAGGAACTCAAAGAATCTGATATTACGATTGATAATGAGACACTGGAACTTATCAGAATATTTATGTAGAGGATGAAATTAAAGTGATGGTTTCAAAGAGGAAGTTTTTCAGTATTGCGATCATGATGTTTGTTTTGTTTTTTCTGTTTCAGTTTTCCATGGTGCTCAGGGACAGCAAGAACACCTATGATATAAATTCCAGTCTTACAGAGAAAAAGGCTGATGGTGAGAATCAGTGGACGCCTTCTGACAGCAACAGTACCACAGTGATCGGAGCTGACAGTTCTGTTGTCTTTGTCGGAAATGAAGATGGCGATATGGGAACAGCTGTCAGCAGATGGTGTACTTATGCCAAACGAAAACTGGTCTCCTGTAAATCCGTAAGGACATATAAATCAGATGACAAAAATCTACCGGAAATGATGATTCTGGAATCTGAGAAATATGCAGATGGCGACAACCTTACTACACTGGAAACACTGGAAAAGAAAGGTGTAATTATTGTCTTCGGCTGTTTGGAAAACGCAAAAAATATTCAGAATAACAAGGCTTTGATGAAATTTCTTGGGATTCAGAAAGTTGTTGCAGAGGAAACACATCTTACAGGAGTGAAACTGTTTGAAGGACTGCTCCTTGGAGGAGAAGTGACCTATAATACATCGAAAGATAAAGAGGAAAAGAAACGTCAGGATCTGGAACTCGATGTTCCCTGGTATCAGGTAGGAAGCGGAACAAAAACCTATATGGTGGGACTTCTTGATGAAAAAACAGGAAAAAATGTTGAAAATGAGGATCTTCCGACAATCATCTGGCGAAATGGAATAGACTACGGAAGTGTCTTTGCGGTAGTCGGAGATTATATGAAGGACAGCACAGCTCTTGGACTTCTGGATGGAATGCGGGCAGAAGCATTGTCATATACCATTTATCCGATCGTCAACGCACAGAATCTTTCCATGGTTAATTTTCCCGTTTTTGCAGACGAAAACAATACTGAAATGCTGAAACTATACAGTCAGTCTGTAACTGGTATTGCGAGAGATATCATGTGGCCTGCATTGATTTCTGTTGTCGAGAAAAGTGATATGAAAATGACCTGTTTCATTCAGCCGCAGGCAGATTACACAGATGATATAGAACCTAAATCCGGGAACCTGGAGTTTTATCTGAAGCAGATGAAGGAGCAGAGTGCTGAGGCAGGAATCTCTCTGGAATATCAGAAGCTGGACAAAGCGGAAGATAAGGTCACAAAGGATACGGAGTTTTTTGAAAATGAGAAGACAGACTATCGTTTTGGTGCAGCATTTGCAAAAGAAAAAGATCTGAAAGGAATTCTGAAAGACACGGATTCCGGTCTTCTTGGAGATGTCGGAACTCTGGTCTGTGACTATACAGAGAACCAGCCGGTGGTCTCTTATTACAGTGATTCTGTAACATTACAGACTGTTACAAGTGACGGTATGAATTATGCATACAGTGACGATATCAGGATGCGAAGCATTCAGACCGCGCTTGGATATACAAATGTTATGCTGGATATGTATGATATTTTCTGGCCCCAGGAGAAAACGGATCGATGGGAAGTCATGCAGAAGCGTTTTTCCAGTAACCTTCTGACATATTGGAAAAATTTCAGAGATTTTGACAGCACCACTCTTTCTGAGAGCAATGCAAGAATCAGAACGTTCCTTAATCTGGCATATAGTCAGTCTCGAGAAGATAATACGATCACGCTTCAGACATCAGAGGTGGGAAGCTGGTTTATCTTAAGGACACATGGTGAAGAAATCGATGAGATTGACGGCGGCAGCCAGACAGAAATAGAAGCGGATGCATATCTGATCTGTGCCGAAGATACTACAGTAAAAATCCGTCTAAAAGAGCAGGAGCTTTACTATGATACCCGCAAAAACTGATGTAGAGAGAGGTAAGAGATGAAGGTTTGCTTAGTGGCAGAGGGCTGCTACCCATATGTGGTCGGTGGTGTTTCCGGATGGATCAACAGCCTGATCAAATCCTTTCCAAATATAGAATTTATCCTGCTTGCAATTGTGGCAAACAGATCTCAGAGAGGAAAGTTCGTATATGAGCTTCCGGAAAACCTGACACAGGTATATGAACTGTATCTGGATGACTGTGAGTGGGATGAAGGAAGAAAAACGAGAAAGAGCAGAAGAAAAGCCCGTCTTTCCAGGAAAGAATATGAAGAAGTCCTGAACATGGTTCTCAACAGAAAGACCGACTGGGGAGTTGTTTTTGATCTGTTTCACCATGGCGGCATCTCTGTGGACAGCTTTCTGATGGGACCGGACTTTTTTGAGATTGCCAGAGAGTGTTATAACAGACAGTATCCGAATATTATATTTTCAGATTTCCTCTGGACACTCCGTTCCATTTATCTGCCACTGTTCTGGGCATTAAAGATGGATGTGCCAAAAGCTGATCTGTACCATTGTGTTGCTACCGGTTATGCAGGTGTACTCGGAAGTATGGCAAAGCATTTCCACGGAAGCTCGCTTCTGATCTCCGAGCATGGAATCTATACCCGAGAAAGAGAAGAGGAGCTGATCAAAGCACAGTGGGTAAAAGGTGTTTACAAAAATATCTGGATCGAACAGTTCAAGAAGATGTCACTTCTGGCGTATGATAAGGCAGATGCTGTTACCTGTCTCTTTGAACGTGCCAGAACGCTTCAGATGGAACTCGGCTGTCCGGAAGAAAAAATTCAGGTGACGCCAAATGGAATTGATGTAGACGGTTTTGCAGATATACCAGGCAAAAATCCAGAAGAACAGATGATCAATATAGGAGCTGTTCTTCGTGTCAGTCCGATCAAGGATGTAAAGACGATGATACAGGCATTTGCTTTTGCCAAAAAAAGTGTGCCGAAGTTAAAACTCTGGATCATGGGTCCGACCGATGAGGATGAAAAATATGCACAGGAATGTTTTGACCTTGTGGATTCTCTTGGAGTATCCGATATCGAATTTACAGGACGGGTCAATGTGAAAGAATATCTTGGGAGGATGGATTTTACGATTCTTACCAGTATCAGTGAGGGACAGCCGCTGACAATTCTGGAAAGCTATGCGGCTCATAAGCCGACGATCGCGACAGATGTCGGAAACTGCCGGGAACTGATCTATGGCAATGATGATGGATTTGGGGCAGCAGGTATTCTGACTCACATCATGAATCTGGAAGAAATTGCCCAGGCAATGATAGATCTTGCCATAGATCCGGAAGGACGGAAACAGATGGGTGAGGCCGGATATCAGAGAGTTACTTCCTTTTACCGGATTGAGCAGATGAAGGAAACTTATAAAGAGATTTACCGTAGATTTGCAGAGGAGCAGCAGGTTGAATGGACAGAAGAACCCTTTCAACTGAAACGATAGAAAACAGGATGGAGACAGGATAATGGCTGGAATCGGTGTTAAATTAAACAATATATATGGAAAAAGAACGCTGACAACAAATATCATCGGCATGGGTTACAGTACGGTCATGACCATTGCTCCAATGCTTACTGTGATTGGTGCACTTTGTATTATGGAGCATTTTCTTGGTTTTGATTCAGTTGGATATGCTATGAGAGAGTTGTTCTCCTGCACAGTACTGTATATCTTTATATTTTCGCTCCTTACAGCATCGCCGTTCAACTCTGTATTATCTAAGTATATGTCGGATATCATTTATGAGGAAACCTTTGAGGATATCCTTCCGTGCTACTATGTCGGGATGATCCTGAATATTACATTCAGTGCACTTTTCGGAATCCCGTTCTGTATCCACGAGTATCTGGTGGGAAATGTGGATATCATCTATGTTTTCACCGGATATTGTGGATTTGTTGCTCTGGTACTGGTGTTCTATTCTATGCTGTACCTGTCGATCTGTAAAGATTATAAGAAAATTTCCTTTTTCTTTATGATTGGTATGACGGTGACAGTACTGTTGTCCTTTCTGTTTGTAAAAGTCATTCATATGAGTATCACCTATGGAATGCTTCTTGCACTGGCCATTGGTTTCTGGCTGATCGCCTGTCTGGAATTTGCTCTGATACGAAGCTATTTTCGGGAGAACAGCGGAAGATACCGAAGGGTATTTCATTATTTCAGAGAGTACTGGCCGCTTGTGCTTACCAATTTCCTGTACACGCTGGGGCTGTACATCCATAACTTTGTATTCTGGACGACAGACCTTCATATGGTGATAGCCAGAAGCTTTGTATGTGTGACGACCTATGATATGGCAACCTGTCTTGCGATGTTTACAAATATTTCTGCGAGTGTGATTTTTATCAGCAGGGTGGAGATGAACTTCCATGAAAGGTACAAAGCGTACTCGGAGGCTGTTATCGGAGGCAGGGGAGCCGATATTGAGATCACCAAGAAGCGAATGTTCCGGCTTCTGGCGGAGGAACTGCTGAGTCTTGCCAGAATACAGTTCATTATTACGCTGGTTATTTTCCTGTTATGTATGATCTTTCTTCCGCAGGTCGGATTTGGAGGCATGACGCTTCGGATTTATCCCTGCCTTGCAGCGGGATATTTCATTTTGTTTTTGATGTATGCGGAGATTATTTTTCTGTATTATTTCGATGATTTTAAGGGCTCTGTACTTACCGGTCTGTCCTTCTGTATCGGGACATTGATCGGGAGCATAATTGCTACACATCTTTCGGATATCTGGTATGGGATCGGACTGACAGTCGGAAGTTTTATCGGTTTTGCAGTCGCGTATCGCAGGCTTCGGTGGATGGAAAAGAACCTGGATATACACATTTTCTGTAATGGACATCTGCTTCAGAAATCAAAAGGAAGCTGTCCTTCACCTAAAGTATTTGACAGATATGAACAGGATTAGAGGAGGGAAAATATGACATTGGGAGATTTGTTAACGATATTTTTGATAGTGATGGGGATTTTTCTTCTGGTGATGGCAATATTATCACTGGCAAAGAGAAAAATGACGGAACCGTTCTGTCTTGCGTGGGCTATTGTATCAGTGTTGCTGGTTATATGCGGAATTATGATAGAGCCTTCCGAACTGGAACGGTATGTAAGTCTCAGGATTTTGATCTTAATTTTTCTTATAACGATTGGAGTTGTATGGACTCTTTGGTTCATAAGCACACAGCTTTCAATTCTGATGAGAAAGAATCAGGAACTGGCAATACAGATATCCCTTCTTAATCAGGACAGTGAAAGAATGCTGAAGAAATTAGAAGAACTGGAAAAAAGGATCGACCAGCATTTTGCAGGAGGTGATGACTTACAAAAATGAAAAAAATTCTTTTTGTGATCAATACGCTTGGAGGGGCAGGAGCCGAAAAAGCGCTGATCGAGCTTCTGAAACGTTTCCCGAAAGAACAGTATGAAGTATCACTGTATGTCCTTCTGGATCAGGGAGAACTGATCTCTCAGATTCCGGAACATGTAAAGGTTCTTAACAGGGAATATTCAGATGCCTCTGTTCTCTCAAAAGAAGGGAAAAAAGTTCTTAACAGAAAGATATGGAAGCGTCTCTGGATTCGGGGAGCGGTGCTCAGAAATTTACCGTTTCTTCTCAGAAATACCTTTGTTATGTTAAAAAAAGGCAAGCTAAGTCCGGATAAGCTTCTCTGGCGTGTAATGTCAGACAGTGGACAGAGTATCAAAGAACATTATGATATGGCAGTCGCCTATCTTGAGGGTGGAGCGACCTATTATGTCCATGATCATATTAATGCTGACCGGAAGTTTACATTTCTCCATGTAGACTATGGATTTGCCGGTTATACCAGAGAGCTGGACAAAAACTGCTATCCGGATTTTGACAGGATTTTTACAGTGTCCGATGAAGTGAAGAAAAGCTTTGTCAAGGTGTATCCGGAGTGCAGCCAAAATACATATGTATTTCATAACCTCATAGATCGAAAAGAAATCCGAAGGAAGGCGGAACTTCCAGGTGGTTTTGAGGATTCCTATGACGGGAAGAGGATTCTCACTGTTGGAAGGCTGACAGCACAGAAGGCGTATGAGATTTCGATTGATGCAATGAAAATCCTCAAAGATCATGGTGTAAAAGCCAGATGGTATGTTCTTGGAGAGGGAGAACTGCGAGAAAAGCTGCAGAGTCAGATCAACCGTCTTGGTCTGCAGGAAGATTTCGTGCTTCTGGGAGCAAAGACGAACCCATATCCGTATTACAGACAATGTGACCTGTATGTCCATGCGACTCGTTTTGAAGGGAAGAGCATTGCAATACAGGAAGCACAGACTCTTGGATGTACGATCCTTGTGTCGGATAGCAGTGGAAACAGGGAGCAGGTCATTCGGGGAGAAGACGGAATGATGTGCAGCCTGACTCCGGAGGCAGTCAGCAGAAACATAGAAGAACTGCTGAAAAATCCACAGAAATGCAAAGAGCTTGGGCAGAAAGCCTCTGTTAAATTATCATCAGAAGATAAAGATGTATTGAAACTATTCCAAATTTGAACAACAAAAGAAAGACTGAGTATATGGAAAAGAAAAAAGAAGTATTGATTATTATTCCGGCCTATAATGAGGAAAAGACAATTACGGCACTTTTGGAGCAGCTTGAAAAACCTGAAATCTCAGAACTTGCAGATGTTCTGGTCATGAACGATGCCTCCTTGGATTCAACGAACTGGATCACAAAGAGGAGAAATCATGCAGTGGTAACGCATGTGTTTAATCTGGGTTATGGAAGTAGTCTGCAGCTTGGATATAAATATGCAGTCCGCAAAAAGTATCAGTATGTGATCCAGATGGATGCAGATGGACAGCATGATGTATGTAATATTCCGGCTATTTATAAAGCACTGACAACACCGGATAAAGACGGAACAGTTCCGGACATTGTTCTGGGATCGCGATTTATGGAAGGAAGCACAGAATTCCCGGTTTCTGCGGCAAAAAAAATTGCCTTCGTGTGGTTTCGCTTCCTGCTTCGCAGAGGGACAGGTAAAGATTTTACAGATCCAACCACAGGACTTCAGGGTCTGAACTGGAAAACATTTCTGTTTTATTCCAAATATAATAACTTTGACGATAAGTATCCGGATGCAAATATGCTGATGCAGATGTCTCTTCTTGGATTTCATATAAGAGAAATCCCGGCAGTCATGCATCCTCGTGTTACCGGAGTCAGTATGCATTCCGGACTGAAACCATTTGTCTATATGTTTCGAATGGCCTTCTCACTCATGGCGGTGTGGATACGGGAAAAAATCCTCAAAATGGATGTAGAGAAAGACTATGATCTGGAGAAACATTAAAAACAAAAACTTTTACCATACAGATGATTTTTAACTGGGGTACATATACAAGGGAAAGGATAAGTAGAGCTTGAAACAGAAATCGAGGACAGAATATTCTGTTATGAATACAAGCGTTGCATTTGTGGCGCAGATATCGGCAATCCTGATGGGATTCTTTACGAGAGTAGTTTTTACCAGAATGCTCAGTGAAGGATATGTCGGAATCAACGGACTGTTTACCGACATCTTAAATATACTGTCATTGTCGGAACTGGGGGTTGGGACAGCGATTACCTATGCCCTTTACAGACCGATTGCGGAAAATGATATTTCAAAGCAGCAGATCCTGATGCGTATGTTCCGGACGTTCTACCGGATGACTGCCGGATTTGTACTGGTGGCAGGGATGTGCCTTATCCCATTTTTGGATATTCTGATGAAAGACCGGCCGGATGTAGATCATCTTGTGCTGATCTATCTTTTGTATCTTTTGAATTCTGTGGTCTCATATCTGCTGATCTATAAAAAAACACTTATAGATGCACATCAGATGAATTATATCACAGTGTTGTATCATAATGGATTTCTGGTGCTGCAGGATATCTGCCAGATTATTATACTGATCACGACCAGGAATTTTGTGCTGTTTCTGATTGTTGCGGTAGTGTGCACAATCACAGGAAACGTCTTCATGTCCAGAAAAGCAGATGCACTGTTTCCTTATCTCAAAGAACCCTGTCATGAAAAACTGCCACAGGAAGAACGACAGGATATCTTAAAAAATGTCAGAGCCATGCTTATGCATAAGCTTGGAAATGTTGTAGTCAACAATACGGATAATCTGTTAATCTCCAGTTTTGTTGGCGTAATTACTGCGGGAATTTACTCGAACTATTATCTGGTGATAGGTTCCATCCGACAGGTTCTGGATCAGGCACTGCAGGGTGTGGCTGCAAGTGTTGGAAACCTTGGAGCCACAGAAGATTCCGAGAAGGTGAGCAGGATTTTTGACCAGTTATTTTTTATCGGTTACTGGATATATGGCTTTGCCGGGATCTGTCTGTTTGAATTGCTGAATCCGTTTGTGGAACTGGCCTTTGGAAAACAATACCTGTTTCAGAGAGAGGTAGTGCTTGTTCTGTGCATTAATTTCTTTGTCAACGGAACAAGAAAAGCTGTGCTGATATTTAAGGAATCTATGGGACTGTTCTGGTATGACCGTTACAAAGCAATCGCGGAGGCAGTCCTGAACCTTGGAATCTCGATTCTTCTGGTTACACATTTTGGTGTGGTTGGTGTTTTTGCCGGAACCTTCTGTAGCACAGTGCTCACGTCCGTATGGGTGGAGCCTTACATCATTTATAGATATCGTTTCCAGAAACCGGTTCGGGAGTATTTCGGAAGGTACAGTTTGTATCTTATCGTTATGGCTGCTGCGTGGGCAGTTACAGAATTTTGCTGCCAGATAGTCAATGGAAGTGCAGTTTTTAATCTGTTTTACAGAGCAGTGATCTGTATAGCTGTTCCGAATAGTTTGCTTTGGATGACATTCCGAAGAACAGAAAACTGGAAAAAAACGTCAGGACTTTTGTGCAGGGTTATTGCTAAGTTATATAGAAGAGTTCGGAAATAAAAATAGGAGGCTGATGATTAGAAAATGGGATACTGGATTGGCGAATTTGTGAAAGTCCTTATTGGATATATTTTTCTGATGTATTTATGGCCTACTGTTGTTTTTAGAAAAAAATTAGCGGGCAAGAATCTGACCTATCGATTTGCATTTTGTTCTACAGTTTCAATTTTACTGATTAATACGATTATACTGGGTTTAGGACTGTTCCATATATTAAAAGGGTGGATCGTACTCTGTATCTTTTATGGAATCTTTTTGGTGTCTGTCCTGAAAGAAAGAGACTTATGGAAATATTTCCTTTTGCATGTCAGAACCTTTTTTTCTGGGACGCAGGGATGGAAGACCTTAATTCTTCGTTTGATACAAGATATGGTAAGTGGTTTTGGTGAGTTTTTGAAACGAGTAAATAAAAAAGTAAAAGGTAGAAGATTGGAATATGGAATTCTAAGTGTTCTTCTTAGTTTTGCGGTTGTTTATTTTTCTTATGGTGCTTTTAATTGTCATTCGTATGGCTGGGGAGATATGGATGTTCATCATGCATGGATTTATGGACTGAAAGAGGGGCAGATTTTCTCAGCGGGAGTTTATCCAGAAGCAATGCATTGCTTTATTTATGCTATGAATATCATGTTTGGAATACCTATATATAGCTGCCTGTTGTTTCTGGGAGAAATTCATGTTGTTACTTTGCTTGTGGCAGTGTATTGTTTGCTGAGAGAAGTAATGAAATCAAAATATACGGCATATTTCATATTAACTGCATTTTTGACATTAGATGTTGTGTGCATAGATGAGATTTATGGAATATCAAGATTACAGTACACAATTCCACAGGAGTTTGGATTATACACGCAGTTTTTGTGTGCATTATATCTGATTCGTTTTTTGAAAAGAGATTCAGAATCTGACAGAAAATTTAATGATGATTTATTTTTATTTATGACAGCATTGGCATCCTCTCTTGCCATTCATTTTTATGTTACAATTATGGCGTTCTTTCTATGTGCATCTTTTGCAGTTTTTGGCCTTGCCAGGGTGTTTAGAAGGAAAAAATTTTTCGCACTTATAATAGCTGTTATTGTTGGTGTTGTGATTTCGACGATGCCTATGGTATTGGCATTTGCATCAGGAATACCACTTCAGGGATCTTTGAACTGGGGTATGAATATTATAAATGGTACCGATACAAAAGAGGGAAGGACTCAGGCGGTACAGAGCGAAGATGAAAAAGAAACGTCAGAAGAAGAGATGGTGGAGGATACAACAGAAGAACAGACTGATCAATCAGAACAGATAAAGTCATTAACAGACGTAAAGCAAAATGTACAAAACATAGAAGTTGAAAAAAGAAATCCAATAAAAGAGATTACAGAAAAAGTAAAATCTCTTGTAAAGCTCACATATAGCTGCGGATATGTACAGCTCTATGGCGTAATGCGAGCAGGATGGCTGATTAAATTTACTTTGCTTGCTGTAATCCTTACACTTATAAATATGACCGTTAAAGTTGTACGTTTTCGGAAATTTCCTTTTGAAATGTATGCAGGAATAACCTTTGCTTCGGTTCTTTTTATGATCCTATATGCGGCACCTTTTTTAGGACTGCCTGAGATTATTGCCGGTTCACGTCTGTGTCTGACAGAACAGATATTGCTTCTATCGATGATGGCACTTTCTGTTGATGAGATATTTTTCTTATTAAGTAAAACAAAAGCAGAGAAACTGTTTCCCTGTCTGACATTGATAGGAGTAGCAGGAATTTATGCAGGAACAAATTATTTCGGCGTATACCATGGATATTTATATTATGAACTGACACGATATAATTCAGTTGTAGAACTTACCAACGAAATCATTAAAAAATATCCTCAATATAATTATACCATCATATCCACAACAGAAGAATTATATCAAGTTATAGAGGATGGACGACATGAGGAACTACTTGATTTCCATAATAAATTAAAGCAGGATAAATATATTATACCTACAGAGTATTTATTTTTTTATGTAGAGAAAAATCCGATTAAATATGCACAGTATCATTTCTTTGACGGCCCAAGATGGCTTGCACAGGCAAAGTATATTCCGAATTATAAATATTCGACGGCTATTTTGAGTGAGGGAGATGATATTAAGCATTCAAAAATTGCAGAAAAATATGTAGATAATTCACTGGAGATTATGGGGAAAGCATCAGATGCTTATACAAATATTAAAAACAGAAGAATTCTGGAATCAGAATTGTACTATTGGTGTCAGGATTTTAAGAAGCGTTTTCCAAATGAAATAAAAGTTTATTATGAGGATGAAGATTTCATATGTTATATAGTAAAACAAAATCCAGAACATTTATATGATTTAGGAATCTAATCCAATGCGGATGATGTTCGAATATAAAGATGGGAAAATTTTCTATGGTGATTTTTAGATGAAAAAAGTTTCGAGTGGAAAGATATCTGTTATTATTCCAGTACATAATGCGGAAAAATATATAGACAAAGCAATCCAGAGTGTAATGGAACAAAGTTATACAAACTGGGAATTACTTTTAATTGAAAATGGATCTGAGGATGCGAGCCTGGACATATGCAAAAAAAATGCTGAGAAAGATTCCAGAATACAGGTGCTAAAAGAAAAAAATAACGGTGCCGGATCTGCAAGAAATACCGGATTATGCAGTGCAGAAGGAGAATATATTATCTTTATTGATGCAGATGACTATCTGCCGGACGAGAGTGTATTTCAACGATATATGAATATAGCGAAGCAGATAAGAGCAGATATTATCGTGAGTAATTATGTAAGACTCTGGAACGGGAAAACATTACCGGCAGCAGGACATGACTTATTTTCGATATATAGTCCAGATTCAGAAGAGTTTCGTTTTCGGGGATTTTTTTCCGTAGGTACACTGTCATATGTCTGGGGAAAATTATACCGAAAAGCTTTTCTGGATGAGAATAATATTGTATTTTCTGATTTTGAATATGCAGAGGACAAGCTGTTTAACATGCAGTGTTATATCTGCGGAGCAAGGTATGCATTCTTGAAGGAGTGTGGCTATGTTTATCGCAAAAATGATAATTCGATTTCGTTTCAATATCATAAGAATTCAAGTAAATGCTGGCTTGGAATCGCAGACACAGTAAAACAATGGATCAAAAAAGAAAAACAAAATCCGGAAATTTATATGGGACTAGTGTATTATACAATATTTTTTGCGGCATTCTTTGATGGAAAGATGGAATATGTCGCGAACAAACATTCTCTTCGCGCTGTTAAAAAGATTCTGAAGATTTATGGACAGGATACTTTAGGCAAAGAAAGTTTCCAAAAGCTATTCTCAGATAAGCAGTTTCAGCAGCTGCACCAGCCTGTATGGAAAATTATGACAAGAGGTTTTTCCATGGGAATGAAATTTCAATGGTATTTATTACTGGCAACGGGGATTAAAATGTTGATTGATTTTAGAGTGGATGAAAGATTGTCAGATACTGGATTGAGAGAAGAAAAACAACAGTGAGTCGTTAAGAATCACTGTTGTCGAAAATCCGTATAAATTTCGTCCTTTGATTGTTTTTCTTGAATTTATGGAGCGTCTGTCGTAAAGTGGTATTTCGTATTTTGTAAGTATTTCGAATGAAACATAAAAAAGTAATACACCACAAAAACGGCCAGAGAACCGGGCAGCGGCTGGCTTTCGGAAAGCGGACCTTCATCTGCACATGTCCTTCTTTAAAGTAAGTGATCAGATTGACCTTCCGATAAGAAGTGCTTCCGACGAGTTCACTGGAAACATCCGTGCCCATATCTCCATCTTTAAGAACACGGATAAGAAATTCCTTACAGTCCTGTGGATCATAGTGAACCCTGGAGTCAATATGCTGTGGGAGACCAAAATAGATCCGGCAGGTCTCCAGAACAATCTCATAAAGATGACTGATGCGGGAATCCTGGCACCAGCTATGTATCTTGTGGAAATCAATTTCATCCGCATGCTTCCTGAGGTAAAAGGTAAAATCACACAGCAGACGGATACCGAAACCACTGTACAGATAATGCTTCAGCATATGATGGATCATATAAAAAACATATTCCGAAGGTGGTAGAACGGAGTAGGTAAAATCATTGATCGTCTGTGATACCGGAACAAGATTTTCAAAGGAATACACCTGATTTACAATCTCATTTGCACGCTCATACTGGTACATTCCAACTACGCGATAATGCAGTTCAAGTAGGAACTTGCGCCCTGTTTTTGGAAACGTATAGTGGTAGGTCAGATGATGGTCACTGAGTTCATTTTCTGCGATATATCCATTGGCTTCCAGAAGCTTTTGAGCTTTGGAAACATCGGATTTCCGGCTGATATAAAGATCCAGATCGCCAAGCTTACGGTATTCGGGAACAGGATAGCAGGAAGCAAGGCTGATTCCCTTAAGAAGGATGCAGTCGATTCCGTTGTCTTCAAGAAGGGAAACCGTATGACGAGTAAACTGGTCAATCTGATAATAATTCAGCATCATGCTGCGTGTCCGCTGGAGCATGGAAGGGTAAAAAGGTGTGCCTCGAAAAGAAGACAGGACAAAGGGAACCGTGCAGTGCTCTTCGGCAAGTCGTGCAAGGTCGGCCAGTTCTTCAGATGGAATGGTGACAGGTCTTTCATGACCGGTACAGGTATTTTTGATGATCTTTAAATAATGTTTATATGATGGCTGCATGGAAAACTCCTGAAAATAAATGATAATAGGTAACTATTCAGCTGGAATACATTTTGACTCATAACTGTGAGGCTACTGAACAGTTGTGATAACAGAGTATAACATGAAGTATTTGCTAAATAAAGGGGGAGAATATGAAAAAAACAGAAGGATATCGGATCAGGAAACTGGAGGACGAATATGTGGTTCTTCCGTTTGGAAAAAGAGCAGAGGAAGTAAATGAAGTAATCTCTCTGAGTGGGACAGCCGGGTTTATGTATCTTCATGCAGAAGAAGCTGACTCAGCAGAGGAACTTGCAGAACTGGTCAGCAAAGCATATGAGGTGGAAAAATCTGTAGTGTATGAAGATGTGGTGTCGGTTGTCAGAACTCTAAGGGAAAAAGGTCTTTTACTTTGATCTTACACGTCGCAAAAAAGCAGTCAGTCTGAAACAAAAAGGACGTACTGGCAGCATCAGAAGCCAGAGTGCAGAGAGAAAGCAGTATACAGGATTCCTTACAGAGATTTCTCTGCCATTGCGGACGAAAGCAATGAGTTTGCCCCTGAACTGATCCGGGCGAAGTGGTCCTTCAATCTCATACTGATTATCTCCGGTCATATAATAGCCGTCGGCAGTAACACGAACGATACGGTGCAGAACCAGAATTCCCTGATCGCGGCGGTAGAGAGCCACATCATTTCTCTTAAGTGAGGTGACAGGAACCTGCTGGATCAGAGCCTCATCTCTTCCGGGAATGAAGAGGGGATACATGCTGAAACCCTGTGGTTTGAGACGGATAATATTTCCTTTCTGGAGAAGCTGTTCGAGATCTGTTTTGAAATCTCCTGTGTTCTTTTTCATAAAAAAAATCCTCATTTCCAGTGTGATTTTACATTAGCAAATACATTATAATATGCTAAAGAAAAAAAGACAAGAAAATGGAGAAAAATGGCTTAAATAAAGGGTTTGTGGGTTGACTTTTGAAGGAATTCTGTATAATATATAAGAAAAAATGACATTGAAAAACAATGAAATATGAACCGACGAAAGAGAGGAAATAAAGATGATGAACACATACAAAAAGCCGGTTGTAACTGTAGACGCCGGAATGGCAGAGGGAGTTTATGCCGCAAGTGGGGCAACACAGGGAACATTGAATGTTACCTATATGGGTGTATGGGACAGATGGGGCACGAACGGTGGTAAAGGTCTTGCACAGGCAAACTGGTCTGACATTAACGGAACGATTACTCTGAACATTACTTTTAATGATACTGTGGATCAGGTTGAAACAGATGGTGCATCTGTACAGACATCCTGGTCAGGAAAGACTGCTACTCTTACATTTGCAAGTACAGTAACTAATCCGCTGACAATCGGAATTCACCTGAACCATGGAACAAGTATCGATGATCTTAATATGACAGGATATACATATTCTGTAAATTAACAGGAAATTAAACTTATAAGCTGTTCTGCAGGAACAGGATAGCTCAGGCACAGAACCCGCGGGTCCTGTGCCTTTTTTAAAATTCTTTCACCATCTTCTCAATTTCCGCTTCATCCAGTACTTCACACCTCTTATCGCGTATCGCATAAACTCTCGTACAGATATTTAATACCGTAGGTCGATGGGTTGTCACAATACAGGTCCTTGGATAGGTATCCTGCATGATATTCTTGAGAACCTTCCTTTCGGTGGCAACGTCAAGTGCCGAAGTGGCCTCATCCAGGAGAAGGATCGGAGACTTGCGGAGAAGTGCCCTTGCAATAGAAAGTCTCTGTGCCTGTCCCTCAGAAAAACCACCGCCCCGCTCTTTTACAATGCTCTGAATACCATTGGGAAGTTTTTCCACGAAATCCCATGCACAGGAGAGTTTGAGAGCCTCTATGATTTCCTCATCTGTGGTATCCGGCTTTACGTTTCGCATATTTTCTGCGATGGTTCCCGAAAACATGGTATTTCCCTGCGGAACATAGGAAAAAAGCTTTCTGGTCGAAGGTGACATATTCAGTTTTTGATTATGATCACTTCCGGCACAAATCTGAAATTCTCCGCTCTGTGCCCGAAGAAGTGACAGGATCAGCCGGAGCATCGTTGTTTTTCCTTCACCGGAAGGTCCGACCAGGGCGATGATCTCATGTGGATAAGCTTCCATAGAAGCATGGGCAAAAACTTCCGTTCCACTGTGATAGGTATAGCTCAGATCCTTCATTGTGAGACCGATACCGCTGGTTTTGTGCTGCTTTTCAAAGAGTTTTACTGCATGATCCTGGCTGTAATCTTCCTGCGGCATTTCCACGATATCCATCAGACGTCCGGCAGAGATCGTGAGAGAAATCGCGGAAGGAATCAGGCTCGTGAGGGAGTTTACGGAGCTTGTCAGTGTTCCGGAAAGAGACAAAAACATGGTCATGGTTCCGTAACTGATCGCATTGCTCCATACACGGTAAATTCCCCATCCGTAACAGCTGTAGGATACGATAAAACCAACGATCGACATCAGGACAGAGGTCAGGATCGACATTCGCTGGAATTCCAGACGCATGCTGATATAGTCCTTCTGGAGCGTTTTGAGCCGGTCCGTATAAAAATGGATCAGATCAAATGCCTTGATCGTCTGGATATTGGAGAAAGCCTCCTGATTGAAACCATACATTTTGGCATTCATGGCAGCACTTTTCTGGTTGTTGTTCCGCATTCTGCGCAGCAGCGGACGCGACATCAGGGCACTGAACGGGATACCGAGAAGTGCAAACAGGGCAAAGGTCGGATCGTAATACAGAACAACCGCAAGAGCACTGATGAACCGGAAGGTATAGATGATCAGGTTTGGTACCCAGTTCAGAATACCGCTGGAGATATTGGAAGCATCCGAGCTCCAGCGGGTAACAAGGTCACCGGTGTGATATTCCGTCAGAGATTCCCAGTCTGTGACGAGCATTTTTGCAAAAATATCGTTCTTGATCTCGGAGTCAACCTTAAGACTGATAAAGGTCGAAGCATAACCGGATGCCTGTGAGACCAGAAGATTTGCAATCGCAAAGCCGATCATTGCTGCAAAGGTGGACAGCAGACGTCCGGTCTGATGACCTGTGATGATATCGACAAGATCTTTGGAGATCAGGCTGGAAGCAAGTGAAACACAGGATCCCATAACACCCAGCAGTGTATAGAGAATCATAGATTTCCAGTAACGTCTGCCATACTGGTAGATCCATATGGTTTGTTTCCACATTTTCTGGAGGCTTCCCTGTCTGAGATGTTTCATGATAAGCTGGAGTTTCTCTCTCATTGTGGTTCCTCCAGAGCATCTATTTTCCTCTGAACTGTATAAACAGCAGATGGATTTCTGGTGCAGAGCAGATGCAGAATCGGCACCTGTCCGGCAATTTTTTCCGCAAAGTCAAGGTTCATGGAGAAGAAGCGTTCTTTCCAGGAAGGGGAGATCATGCGCTGCATAATCCGGATGACTTTTTCTGAAGGAGACAGCTCCTGAAGAAAATCTTTCTCCGGATCGCGTCCGAGAAGGACGATACCGCCAAGCTCATGATCAGTGGTCGTATAAATCCCGGAAGTTCCGCACCATGGAATCCCGTAGACGATAATTTTGCTGTTTTCCATGCCAAGGAGATTGAGATCACCATTCAGATATGGAGTCTGCAGAAGATCATGCCACATTTGGGTGTGTGTTGATTTACCCATACCGGAATGTCCGGAGAACAGCCATGCTTTTTCTTTATAAAGAATCGATGCAGAATGAATGGCAAATTTCCCGTGCTTTTGTGCAGCAAACAGGAAAAAGAGCCGGATCGCATGAAAAATATTTTCCTGTGCTGATTCAGAGGTTTCCGGAGTACAGTAGAATCTCACGTAACTTCCGTCCAGACTCATATGTACCTGATGAATGTTTGACATCTGCGGGAAAAGAATCACATAGCGGTCAGGGTTTTCTAAAATTGTCATATCTGAATTGCGAAGGAGGACTTTTCCATAAGATTTGCTGGCTGGGGG